>Ga0310697_10000207_pt1 | contig 84823 bp, 71 predicted proteins | sample 172DNAGHGlowgp2_FD_203883 | JGI IMG/M metagenome (GOLD analysis project Ga0310697, IMG submission 203883) | Sheep rumen microbial communities from Palmerston North, Manawatu-Wanganui, New Zealand - 1728 DNA GHGlow gp2 (v2) (version 2) | ecosystem: Host-associated > Mammals > Digestive system >...
TGCCTGAGCTGTCACGCTCCGTCCTTGAGGTGTTGCGCCAGCCATTGGAAGACCGTAAGATTACCATCAGCCGTGCTAAATACAGTGTAGAGTATCCTTGCTCCTTCATGCTCGTGGCATCCATGAAACGCTGCGCTTAATCTTAACAAACTCTAATTTTTTATATTATTTCATTTCAATTTTGTATCTTTGCCGAAAATATTGTTCATATGAAGGCAATTCTATTAGTTAGGGTTTCAACAGTTCAGCAGAATTATGATAGTCAAGAAAATGATTTGATTAATTATGCAAGTAAGTTAGGATACAATAATTCAGATATTATTATTATTGCTGAAAAGGAGTCTGGCATTAAGTTGAAGGAAGCAGAACGCAAGGGAATCAACGAAATGAAAGAATTAATAGAACAGGGGGATATTGAAAGAGTGATTATTTGGGAATTATCTCGTTTGTCAAGACGTAGTTCTGATTTATACAATTTACGTGATTATTTCCAAGAAAAGAAGGTACAACTAACTTGTTTTAAACCTGATTTTAATCTCTTAAATGAAGATTTTTCAATTAATAGTAATGCCAATCTTATTTTTTCAGTATTTGGAACTATATCTGAAAATGAAATGATATTGAAAAAGGAAAGATTTAAGAGATCAAAAATACGAAATGCACAAACAGGAAAGTTTAGTGGAGGGATACCAAAAAAGGGGTATAAAATAGACGATAATGGTTATTATATCATTGATGAAAAAGAAGCAGAAATCATTCGGCTCGTATTTGATTTATATGTCAATGAAAGATTGTCAATACAAAAAATAAAAGAAGAATTATTTAAGCGTGGTATCGATACCTCTTATACCAGTATAAGATACATTTTAAGAGACAAATCTTATTGTGGGGTTCCTTATAAACATAGAAAAGGTAATTTAGAAAGAGTATTCCCGGAAATTATACCACTACATATATTTGAAGAAGCAAGAAAAATAGCTCTTAGTAATAGAATCTCTCCGAAGATAACATTTAATAACAACGACTATTTGGCCAGTAAAATCCTTAAATGTCCTATTTGCGGTCACTCAATGAGTCCTAAAACAAAGAATTGTTTATATTATTGCGTTTTACATCAATACCCATATACTTCCCAGAGTAAATCATGCACAAATAAATGCACAGTTCGAGCAGATGTGTTAGATAGCTTGTTATGGCAGACTGCCCGTCAATTATATATTGATAGTCTAAATAAAAAAAATGAGGATGAGATAAAAGACCTTTATAAGAGGCAAGAAGAATATTCAAGTAAAATTAATGTTGCACAAAAGAATTTGGAGGATTATAATCAACGATATGAAGATAATGAAAATGCCTATATTTTACGAGATATATCACAGGCTTCTTATAATTCCAACAAGAAGAAATTAAGTAGTAAAAGAAAAGAATTGGAACTAGAAATAATCGAATGGAAGAACAACCTAGATTTAATAACAAAGCAATTTGAAATATTAGATCCTAGCAATAAATTGTCACAGAAACAAAGAGAAGAAGCAGTAAGAGCCGTCTATAATATTACCGACAAGAAGAGAATGCTTCAAATTGTTAGACTTTACATTAAAACCGTAAAAGTCTATTATGAGTCTGATATAATAAAGAGAGAAAGAGAACTTGATAAAGAATTTGATTATAGCACATTAAATATTCATGACGATGGAAAGATAAGAAAAGATAAAATATTTGAAATAGAACTATATAATGGTATAAAAAGATATTATCGACAACAAGTATTCAAGAATGAATTAAGAAGAATATATTTAGCTCCAAGAACTGAAAAAGGATATGAGGATGTAGAAGACTTAGTTGATTTCCATTATCATTATGTTGAAATGCATCAGACCCAAAAGCATTATTTGGAACAACGTGCAAAGAAGGAAAAAGACAATGATAATTAATTCCTTCTATTATATATTGAAAAGCGCTAAATAATACTGAAATAGCCATCCATATTATTGATAAACGTCACAGTGTCAATATTATCTGCTAACTTTGCTTGTGAAAGTAAAACAGATAATAGCATTGAGAATGGATGTGGTGATATTTGGTCGCGTATCAACATTGATACAGGACTATGACAGACAAATAAACGAACTGACAGCTATTTGTACACAAAGAGGCTGGTTAGTTCGTTCTGTTTTTACAGAGAAGATAAGCGGTGCAAAGAAGAATGCTGAGCGTAAAGAGCTTAGTAGAATGATAGAGTATATCAAGACACAGCATATTGACAAGGTGTTGGTGACCGAACTGAGTAGATTGGGACGTGACACCCTGCAAGTCTTACAAGTTATCGAGACTTTGAACGACATGAAAGTGTCTTTGTACATCCAGAACTATAATATCGAGACTTTGAATGAGGATGGCAAAGTTAACGCTATGTCTCAGTTTCTTATTACTATCCTTGCCGAGATTGCCAGAATGGAAAGAAAGACTATTCGTGAACGCATGAATAGCGGGTATAAAAATTTCAGAGAACAGGGTGGCGTAGTTGGTCGCAAACAGGGATATACTAAGAGCGAAGATCAGATGAAGCAACAATATAGTCAGGAAATCAAATTGCTTAGAAAGGGACTTAGTCTTAGAGAAGTCAGCAAACTTACGGGACATTCTGTGAATACAGTTAGAAAGGTTGTTCGTTTCGTTTAAACTTTCTTAAAAAATCCATACAAATTCGAATAATACGTTGCAAATTGGCTATCTTTGCAAAGCAAAATTGTGTGCTGAAAGGTACAGCGTTCTGCAAGCTCCGCGCCGAAGCCACTTAAAAGTGGCGGTTGGTAGAGGGCTAACATAGTGGTAAAAGCGTTTATTGGCGCTTGGTTTGGGACTTCCTGAAACTTCGAACACTTCAGATTCATCCTGAAACCTGGCAACGATAGATGCTCATGGGTATGTAGTATGATGTCAATATTATATCTTTGAGGTATATGTGGCTTAATATATACATACGGCGTGGGGTCTTCGTTGCTCGTTTCGATGAATCGGGTAAGTTCGAAGACCTCAGGAAGTGGAACGGGCAACAGTGAGGGTTCCACGCTTTTGGTGTATGAAACTTCTGTTTCTGCATATTTTCCAATAATAACGTCTGGGAAGGGACCGAAAGACAGCCTAAAATTAAAAGAATTATGGCAAATTACAGACTTCGTGGAAGAGCGTTAATTAATGGAGTTGTTGGTAAAGACTTCGAGGTAATTGTTCCGTTGTCAACCGACACTGGTTCTCAAATCAAAATAGATGCAATTAAAAGAATTCATCCTGATTGGAAAGAGATTGTTGTTAGTTCCTGGGAACGAGTCTAAATGGGTAGTTTATGCTAGATTGGTGAATACAATTTGGCATAAACTATTTGAAAATAGTTATCACTCTACAATTTAAGTATTATGTCAACTTTAAAAGTTTGTTTTTCCGCTCATGGGAGAAAAAATGGTTGTACATGTTCAATTCATGAATTGAATCATGGTGTCCCTGGAGAATTGACAATTGATTCAAGTCGTTGGTACAGTGCAGGCAACTCTGGTCGTGAAGCAATTATGCTTAACGCAGCAAGAAATCAGTATCCCGAAGTTGATTGGGAATCAGCTAGCGAAATTGAAATTCGTCAATTGTAAACCATGTGAAAAGAGGAAACCGAAACGCTTGAAAGGGAATAGGTATACTACAAAAAAAATCTCAATTATGGCAAGGAATTATAGTGTTTGGTTCAAGTACGACGATGGGGGCGGTAAATCATCGTGTATGACGGTTAGTGCTGATAGTGAATCTGAAGCAAAGATTAAAGCTGGTGAGTATTTCAATCGTATGAGATATAAGAACTGGGCTATTACAAGTATTAGTTAAGTTAATAAGTTAAATTTCAAATTAATCCATTTTTGGTGGTAAGAAGATAACATGCAAATTCTTCTTACCACCAAAGGATAATACTGAAATATAATGGAAACAAAAGATTTTGAACAGGCATTGCCAGATATTCTCAAAAGAATAGGCATGCGAAAGAGTGGTTTCAACAAGACAGAGAACTCTGCCATTGTAAGAGTACCGGAAGGATTTGACTTCAAGGTCATCGTCGAGAAAGAACTTGAAAAGTCCGGAGTTAACATCATCTATGTTGACTGTAAAATGGAAGATCCACAATCTATTGTTGCCAAGATGAATGAAGCAGGCTGGGTTGGCTCAGTATGGGGAAACGATATAAGGAAAGCCGAACAGCACAAAGAAGATAAAGTAACTTCCATTTTATTGATAGACCACTTCTCTGAACTAGAAGATAAGGGAACAAGGATGTATATTGAGAGTGTTCTTAAAGTAAATAACGATAATCACATTTGTGGCAAGAAGAATATTCCGGTCATACTGACGTTTAGCCGTGATGAAGGCATGAGATACTTCTACAACAATACAAGCATTACGATTATTGACGAAAACTATTGGTAATGAAAATCCTGTTAGCATCTCTTACTTTGCTACTCACAATAGCATTGGTGTGTAGTCCGCTCTACCTGGTGTATGCGGGTATTGTATTCTACAATGACCATTTCTGGATGAAGGTGCTGTTGGTGGTAGTAGGACTTGTACTGTGCAGAATGGTGAAGCCCATTTCAGTCATAACAGGTAAGGATTTTAAAATCTTCTGAGTATGATAACTACAGCATTGTGGCTACTTGGCTTTGGTGGGCTGATACTTCTTGTCTTTGCTATCACTGAGGGCATAGGTGAGATATTTGGCCTTATTCAGGAAGTTGTGGGTGGTCTCGTTGCGGGCATTATGGGCCTTATATTGAAACCTTTTCCATTTTTGTTGAAAGTCCTGATAGGCGGTGCCATTGTAGCAGGTAGCTTCTATCTAGTCTATATCTATTTAGAATGGTATTGGCTATTACTGGTTGGCTATGTCTGGTTTGCGGCTTTTGTTGAAAGGGATGAGATGTAAATATATAAAAAGCCTATGGAACTAAGACCGCTAAAGCCAAAGAAGTCTCCTAAAGTCAAGAAGATAGTCTATATAGACGAGACTTCCATACAAGACAAGTCAGACATACAGGAACAAGAAACGATAGAGTGGTTGGCAGAATACTTTGATGTGTATATAGTCCAGGCAGATGGCTTTATACATTTGCTACGTGGTGATTACCTAATAAGTCCCATTCAATACGATCCTCCGTTTCATGGTGAATGGCTGAGCTTTCTGCGAAAGGACGTAAAAGACCAGAAAAGGCCACAAATAGATTGGCAACGTATCAAGGAATTTTTTATGGATGTGGTAAAGCGAGGAGAAAACATGGATGATGCAGACAACGATTTGACTGTTTTGGCTATGTTGAGAAGCAAACTTCGCTACGAGGACGATAATACTTGAATAAAAACGGTGTTTTTTCGTTTATTTCTGCTAACTTCGCAGGGTATGTGAAACTTTTAAAGAATAACGATTATGGCAAAACTATTAGTAGGTATCGACATCAATAATAAAGAAAGTAATCCAGACTTCACTATTGACTTGCCCGATGATGTGATAGAGCAGGTAGAATACATGTATAAGAGAGCTCTTAGGAAATCAGGTATGGATGAAGAAGATTTCGGACCAACTTATTATGAGCAACTGAAAAAGGAAGATAAGGAATTGGCAGATATGCTTGAAACAGCCGTATATGTGGCTTTGGAATCTATTATGTATAGAGATAGCTTTAATGCCTGCGTACTTGCTATGGACACATTTCAAAAGCAAGACAGGGATGGTGACTGGTACCAAGTATTCTCTATCAGCAATACAATTGATATAGATATGACTGGGTTTCCAAGATTATTATAGGGATTGTTCTACTTTTACAATTTGGTCATTTACAATTATATTGTAGAGAGGGTATTATAGTATATTATTCTAAATGACTAAATTATAAAAATAATAAATGATATGAAGATTAGTTCTACAGAAAACATTGATTTACATGATAAACTCTTTAAGAATTGGGATAACTATGACAAATGGGCTCCATTCCTTAAAGAGTTCCAACAGCAATATAAATACAAATGTAATGGAATCATACCTGCTCTATTAGGCGTTGACATGCTATTTGTGAACGACAACCTAAAAGAAGAGTTCCTGGAATGGGTAAATCAAAAAATAAAGTAGAAAGGAAAAGAATGAATGAATTTGATAGGGTAAAGGACGGTGATGAATACCAGTATATCGTCAATGGCGAACTGGCCATATGTGGGGATGATATGGCTATGGGTGTCATCAAAGACTGGGAGAATCGTTATAATGAGGGCGAGCATATCACTAATATATTGGTCTTTGATGATTGCGATAGATGTGTTGATGAACACCATGTTGTATATACAAAGGATGGGAAGCATTTGCTGAATTGCCTCAATACATTTAATGAAGCGGAATACACAGTAAGAGACGGAGTGACCACAATCTGTGATGATGCCTTTATGTGGAGAGCCAATCAAGAACAGCGAATGACATTATATATACCACGCTCAGTTAAGATTATTGGGGAAAATATCTTTGGTGATGGTGGCGGACGTATCATAGTTAAACAGTGAGTTATTATGAATTTAGGTGAGTTAAAAAAGGTCTTAGAAGGTGTAAAGGCTACGAATGTCCGATTTGGTGGCTTTTGTGAGGATTACAATTTGTTGCCTGAGCAATATCAGTTAGGCATTAGTGAAAGTGGTAAGACTATCTGCATTTTGGATAGTCCAGATGTAAACGGCATAGAGGGTGAAGTCTATGACCAAACAACCATGCTAAGCGAAATCATGTCATTGCCAGAGTCATACAATGACTATGATCTGTTCCTTTCAGGCGTAGAAGACACAAGTGAACGTAGCACTTCAATAGTCGTAAAGACTATCAAGGATGTACGTGTTCTAAATACTCCAGGTGATGAAAGCCAAATAGGTATATGCCTTTTAGGTCCTGTCCGAAACCCTAACACGACTCCTGTTTACTATACAGAAATAGTCGTAGAGGACAAAAAGGCTCAAAAAGATTCCTTAATGAGTGACGAGTTTATTTCATTATTGGATGCTTATTTCCCCTTTCTTAATGGATACGACCATCTCTTTGATGTGGATAATGAAAACGGCAAAGTAACAATTACTACGTATTCAGACCAAGCCCATTCAGATATGCTTTTGGCTATGCTTGATGGTCAATTCTCTGGCGTTTATTTTCGACGTGTCTGTTTGGACGGTACAGAATCTGTCGGTCCCAGCCTAACAAATGACTGGAAAGGGAAATATTGGAAGCCATATTTCTTGAAGATTGCTTTTGCCGATACGAGAGACTGCCAAACAAAATGCGGTACCCATGTCCGTTGTTCCGACAACGGTGAGACTTATATATCATTGATGTTTGAGACAGAATCTGAGCGTGAAGAGTTCATTAAGACTCATCGGGACGAGATTAATGAAGGCTTAGGAGATAAAATCTATAAGTGGAACAAAGACGCTATTCCCCATATTATGAAACTAATAATTGGGCACACATGGATTTTTCCCTTTCGGTAAAATCCATGCGTGACCATAATTTGTATAGAGTCTGTATTATGAGTGAAAAGCCTCAAAGACTTTTCTTGGCAAGTCAATTTCGAACGGTTTGGGAATGTTTTAATCCTCGTATTTCAGTTTGCGATTATACACTTCATTATATGTTTCATCTTCTGACCAATCAAGTCCCTTCTCCATTAAATTATCTCTTATCGAATCCAAGAGCTTTTCTTTCTCTTCATATTCGTTCATATAATAAATACGTTTGACCCATGATGCCATTGCTTTCATGAATGCTTGAATACGCTCCTTCCACCAATCCTCATCCATTTCTAACTTCAACCAATTCTTATTGATCTTTAATTTGGCATTATGTATATCACTGAAGTAACCTATATAATGATTATAACTACGAGGAGCTGATAGCTTCCATGAATATGTTTTAACATCTGTAACCACAGCCCTTTCAACTATTCTTCTGCATTCATTCATATACCTAAGAAAATCCATCCCTTTAAATAAATTCAAAACATCATCAGGGAATTTGGTTCTCATAAACAAATTAAAATAATCTTCTTTTGTTCTAATCTTCTGCATAGTTCTTTTCTTTATTTGTGAATAATATTATTATTAATAATTAATATGATAATCCATAATCTCATGCTTACTGGAGCAATTAGTTATTCTGGAGAAACTATTGATGTTTGTTCCTTATTTTGTTATAGCCATACAACACATCACCAATTTTTCCCCAATAATCCGGAAACCAGTTGTTGTCATATTTTTCAGCAGTCACAATGAATTTGCAAGTATTATCACGTTTATAATAGTGGATTTTTAAATTATTACTATATCCTGTGACGGAAAAAAAGATACCTTCTATCTCATAAATCCAATCTTCTTCATCTACGTTATATACTTTTTTAATTTCTACGTCATCACTGTGGAGATGAAAACCGTTGTAGTCTGAAGTTATTTTAATCCATGCTATTTTTTTACCACGTATAAGATAAAACTTGTTCTTATCAGGATCGAGTTGATGCATTATTTTGTCAATATAACATTCCATAGTTGACTCTTCGCCGTCAAAGAGCGTTTCGTGATAGACATTATCATAGGTGTTGAACAAATACTCATCGAACTCTTCTTGTAAGTCAATAGGTAAATTACTAAAATCTTCATCATACTCTTCAGAAAAGTCAATGCCCTTATCTTCAAGAAAATAATAGATTTCATCAACATCATCAACACCCATAAATGCATTTTCAATAATCTCAGAGTCAGATAGCAGTAAAAAGTTAGTCTCTTTGTCTCTGATTTCAAAGTGGAAACAAGCATCACATCCATAGATACAGACATTCATCAACTCAAAATCCGTTATTTGGATTCGAACATTCTCCTTATTACATAATTGTTTAATCTTTAGTTTCATTGTTTTTATATTTAAGTTATTTCATTCTTTTTTTTGATACTCTCTACATTTACGACAAACTTCTTCTCTGTGTTTCTCCAATTTCTAATCAGATGTTTTTTTCACAACAACAGAGTCACCAGACACGTCGTAGACGGGCTGAAGTTCTTCTTTGCCATGCCAATCAATAGCAATACCAGTGAAATCTCCGCTATAAGAATCCTGTGGATAAGTTGTACAATTATCATTCAGCCATTTCATATAATCCTTATAGATAATGTCTATGTTTTCTTCACCTAGAATCATATAATATTTTATATATGTCTTCACCCTGGGATCACCATAGCAAAACTCACCATGACAATCTTCTAACAATCTCTCAAGTGCTTTCTGCTTCAAACGCAGAAGGACTTCTTCAGGACTGAGAGGTTCTGCCAGATGGATTTTGCTGAAATATGATTCACTCTCTCCAACATGATATGACCAACAGATGTCTTCGTATATCTTTTGTTCTTTAGTATAAAACGACTTCATATCCAGCTCTACAGACTCTTTCCCGCCAAAATATTGTTCAGTGCTCTCATCTGCCTGATATGTAGCAACTCGTTCAGGGTATCCTTTTTCATAGCCCAATGTTTCCGGATGGCCCAATTCTTTTGTGAGACGTACAGTTCTAGTAATGTTTTCGCCCTCTATATTTTCTGAAAGAATCTCAACTTTTGCGTATGCTACCTTGCCATCATTGTCAATGCAAAGCGTGTCACCAGACTTGAATAAAGGGGTGAAGTGACTATTCTCACAATATAATGCGCCCATCTTGAATTTTTCCGATTTATTTGGGAAATCCTCGTAATTGATATTATATCTGTAGCGGTGCTTTATGGGAGCCACCATGCCACGGATAATCTCTCTTCCGTTAATCATGGCACTTACGTTGAAGGTCAGATTTACCGAAATGGGAGGATAGATTCCTCTGAAAGTATTGGCAGAGAAGACCATGTTTATACCTTCATTCTGGAGAGTAACCTCTTTGCTATAGTCACCTTTTTCTTTCTTTTCGGCCTTAAGTTGTTTGAAGACATCCTCTGTGGATGACAGAATCAAACGGATGATGCGAGCGATTTCCTCATCAGACATTAGATTACCGTTTGGTTTCATAAGTTTGTTCATTCTTTTTTGTTTATGATACTCTCTACTCTTACGCTGCACTTCTGCTTTGTGCTTTTCGTAGTGCCTCCGTGCGTACTCTCGTTTTTTTAGGGCTTTTATCTCTTCTGGAGACTTACCACAATACTCACCAAACGAATTCGGATATTGCTTGATTAAGGAAGTGAAGATGGCGGTTAAGACATCGACAACAATAGAGTTTCCTGCTCTACCATATAAGGCGTAATCAGAAACCTTACGATATTTTCCGTCAATAGTCATAAGACTGGTTACTTGTTCTTCTGTATATCCTTCCTTTGCTAATGCTTTGTAGGGGTACAGCATCCGTTCAATATACATATCCTCAACTCCCATAAACCTAAGACATTCTTTGGGAGTTAGTTGTCTGATCCTCAGGTATTGATTATCTTTGAGATTGTCAATAATGGATAGAATCCTTTTACTACCATAAGGCTTCTTCTTAGCTTTAGGATTCTGACTACATGGTTTTTCGTCTTTCAAATCTATTGGCTGAATCCCTTTTTCGCCTTCCCAGACTTCCACGACACATGGCAATCCTTCTTGTCTGCAACTGGCATAAGCGACCAAATTAGTACAACCACAACCTGTTTGCAAAGTTGGTATTGCTCCATTCTTTGTAAGTGGAGTAACTGTAGATGATATTTTCCTGGTAAACTGATTCGAAAAATATTTTGTAGGATGGTTAAATTCATGCTTTATAGAACATGTGTATCCATCGCAAGCATTTCGAAGAAGATCAACATAAGTATTGACCATCTCAACACTTAGATAATACTTGTCATCAACACTCTCTTCCAAAAGATCCTCCGGCTTTACAGTTAACTTCTTAGCTTCAGGCCATTGAAAGGTGAAGTCCTTTTCATTATCCACACGCATAGAAATCATGAAAATTCTGCTTCGATTCTGAGGAATTCCAAAGCCTGCGGAGTTTAGCACCTTGAAGAAACTGACATAACCATAACTGGCTATTGTTCTTGCCCATTTTATCAATGTCTTTTCGTTTTGAGGATCCAAATAGCCCTCAACATTCTCCAAAACGAGCCATTTCGGGCGCTTACATGCTATCGCTCTTTCTACAGCCCAAACTAAAGAAGACTTTGTGCCAGAGTCCTTTTCAAAACCTTCACGACGGCCAGATCTGCTGGCACTTTGGCAAGGGCTGGAATAGAATAGAACATCAAAGAATGGTATCATGTCCCAATCTATTTTTGTTACATCGGGATAACACTTATCCGCGTATTCTGGGAAAACAAGGTTATGTATGAGTCGGACATTGGGATCAATGTCGCTCCATCCGACAAGTATAGCTTCATAGAGATTTTTGATTTTGTTTAAAGCTTTAATTAGTCCCATCATCTGAGAATCGTACCCACTAAATAGGGTAAAAATCTTAATAGTTCTTTTTTTCATAATTGTAATTTTTATAAGTTTGATAATTAGATTTATTGTGCTTAGAATAAATATGGTACCATTTCATTTCTTGTTTATTTGTATTTCTTTTCTTACGAGAAATCCTAGCAGTTTGGCAAGGTTCGGAATAGGGTAAACATTCAAAGACAGTTTCTTTTCCACAGTTTATTTGGATAACATCACGATAGGAATTAACCACATATCCAGGAGAAATCAGCTGATTAGGGTAATATATCCTTTTTCTACAAACAGATACTTCATTTGAATGTTGAGCTAATTTTTTAATAGCATTAATAAATCTCATCATTTGAGAATAGTAATCATTAAATTGGATAAATACTTCTGAGTTATTCATATTTTATTTTTTTTATTTTTTTTGTTATTAAACAGTCTGAAACCGAAATAGTTCCAGACTGTTTGGTTAATAATTAAGCTGCCATTTTAGGCAATGAACTTACGTAATTCACAATAGAGTTAACATCTACGAAAGTTGCTATAGAGTCTCGTGTCTTGTCCGACAGAGCAGCACAGATTATCAATTGTTTAATAATCGTACGAACTCCATCCCGAAGAGTGTCATTATCCGCATAATCACGGATATTTAATTCCTTTGAAATGCCAGAGAGTGTTTGAAAGAATATCTGATCACCCTTGACGCTTGTCATCACAACATTGTTTGTCAGAGATTTAATTTCTGACTCCAATGACGTACCTTTCAACCTTAAATAGAAAAGGATGTCTTCTGACGAGGTTGTATAGGTCATCACTGTTGAGGTAATTGCCATAACTGCGTCATTGAATGAACGACGTTCACAGGTTGTCGTTTTGCTCTCTTGTATAATAGGTGTCTCAGTTGTAGATGTATCTTGAACGATGGCATCATCAACAACTGGAGTTTCAACAGAAGCATTTTCTTTCTGAGCCCCACATGACACATCTAGTATCATTTCTCGTCCTTTGTTATACATCTTAATAATGTTTTCCTCCAATTTATTGTAGCCAAGTACGCCTGGTGTCCGCTTCCACATATTCGAACCGCTAAACAAATAGTCGGGATTACTATGAGAAGACAGGTAAAGCCGGTCGTCGTGAATACTACAACGCTCTTTGGCTGTTGGTTTGCCGCTAGCAAGTTGCTTAGTGATGGTAATCATGTTAAGAGACACATCCTGTATGGCTTGTGAGAACGCCTCGTTGCTTTCATCCTTATTAATAATAGCAGCATCTTGTACTCTCTTTGCCAAATCGTGGGCAGAGTCTTCTGAGAGGCAAAGGAAGTTGATGTTATCTTGGGTAAGGATGCCTTTCTCCATGAAGACACTTGCATTCTTCCTGATGTCATCTGCGTGAACACCTTCTTCAAAGCTTTTGCCTGTGCTGGCATCCAATGGCGTTTCTATTAATTCTGTTATTTCTTCCATAGATTCATTTTGTTTTGTTGATAAAGTTGTATCGTAATATTCATAAGGATCTGCTAAAGAAACCGTTTGTGTGGTACAATTTCCATCATAAATGGAGAAATGAATCTTGCCATTCATCTTAGGTTCGCCCTCATATATAATATTATCGTTACTGTCCGAAATGTAAAAGGATGCCCTGCTGCCAGTGACACCTTGCGACAAGAGAGAGCCGTATTCTTTCACCGTTTCACTATACGCAGTTTGCGAGTCTGGATAGAATCTGATAGAACCGCTCGTTTTCCCTAATCGGAGATATGCGAAATGCCCGTTAGAGAAGTTCATATACTTGGAGACATTCTCCTGCTCATTGGCAATAGACTCTGAGGATAGCTTCAGAGTGCCAATCTCTTCCTTGATTTTTGTGGGCTCACCATATTGGCAATCCTGCATGATATTTTTGCTCACCATATTATATTTTATTTTTGGGGCTCGTTCAAAGCAATCAAGGAGAGTGTGCACCCTACTCCGAGAATACCTTTACTTTAGCCGGTTAATAATTGTCGCCGATCTGACTTTGAGCCTTGGAATCGGCATTGTTGTTTTATTCATTGTGATAAGAATTAATCTTTTAAATTAACTTGATCCAGAAAAAGTGTATCACTAAACCTCATTATAAGATTAAATTGATACGCCTATAAAATTGATGCGTTACCTCCCATTTTTATATTCTGATTTATATTGGGGTGTACAACTTAGAGGACACCACCATCCCCTTGAAGCACTCGCTCCTTCTTTTTTTGTTCAGAGGCTGGCCATCCAGCATGTTTGTGTGTCAGTATGTCAAAGAACGCTTTTGGATTGGTTGGTGTTGATGCGCTGTACGACAACATCTCCAGCCTTAATTTTTTTATTTAATTATTACCCAAATCCCAAATCCATTTTTATTGTTTTTTTGTTTCACGCTGCTAAGGTAAGGCGAAATTTGATAACTAGGAATTAGGGAGTAAAGTCTCTTAAATAAAGAGTAAAAGAATGGCCAAAAGCGTAAATTGTGCAGAAATCTGGATATAAAAAAAGAGGATATACTCTTTTTGGTATATCCTCTGGACTATTATGATGATAGCTTGATAACTTATCGCTTAGGGAATCGCTTTTCTATAATGGGAATAAGGCCATATTCCTGAATATATGAATATGTACTGCCATTCTTGTAATAAAGAATCTCATCTTTTCTCTGACCATGTTCTGGATGGATTTTTTGCAGTCTCTCATTTATTTTTTTAGCTGTTCGGGGTCGGAAATACCCATTGTCGATTAGCAGGCCTACTATATTTAGTACCATTCGCATATTAAAGTCCTTGAACTTTTTCAAGTCATTCACACACATGAGGTTCTTAACTTCATCTATGTTAAGAATGTTTTTAAAGTTTTCCTCCATTTTTTGGGGAGTTATTTCAGTGCTTAGGAATTCCTCTGCAAAAATTGGACGAATGTATTCAATCGCTTTGCGAATGGCCTCAGAGCGGGCTTCGTTTTCGGCCATCTTCAGAGCCTTGATATTCTGCATTTCTGAAAAGCTAAGCCCACATATCATCGACTTGATGTAGTTTAGATAAAACATTTCCCTATACATAGGGCTACGCTCTAATGTGGTATTTTGAGTGTGACAGAATATGACATCTCTTGTTAAAGGTTCTGATATTTCTGACAGTTCTTCATACGCTTCGTAATGCAATACGATTCCGTATAGACAATAAGGGGAAGCATATAAATTGCCATTACAATGGTTATTAAATTCGCTTTCCAACAGTTCAAAGCGCTTAGAAAGTAAACGAGGCCAGTTCTCTTGATTAATACTATAGAAGTATTTTATCATATCTCGATTCATATCTTGGATACGAAAGTCTTTCCAGCGATTAACATAATAGTCAAACTCATTCCTGAATTTATCCTCTATCTCTTTAAGTAATGGCTTTTCAGTCGCTAAAATATTGAACATATCAGCCAAATCAGACTTAGAAATATTGAAGCTTGCTATTTCTTTTCCCAATTCATCTGTAGTTTTTATTATGACAGAATCGTTTTGCTGTGCTATCTCTGTACTGGTAGAAAAACCAAGAACACCTTGCAATTGCTTTGCCCCATATGTTGTTGGCATGAACAACCTCAGCAGATTATAAAGAACACTACGGTTTATGCCATTTGTTCTATATAAAGCACGTGCAATACTCAAAAGGAACTTATTGTCCTTAAAAAGAGACTCTTCATATATCTGTTTCTCTGAAATGTCTCCTAAAGGTGCAAGCAAAGACAGCAAATAGCAGACTTCTGGCGTTAACTCGTCGGAATACAAATAAACTTGGTTATAGCAAGAATCTTTAGATAGAGGATCTCTAACAATTCTCGAATACTGAATATTGTTCCTCTTGGTCGTGTTTATGAGACGACGACGAATATCTGATAGATTGGTAGCATGCTTCTGCCTTATATGTCTGAAAAGCCGGTCTCTCATCTCGGAAAAAGCTTGATTGGGCTGATAATTGATGTTATTGTCGTTCAGAGTTGGTTCCATCCCCTCAATATCTTTACAGCCAATATTCCTAAGATAGCCCGACATTTCGCCATCCTGTTTGTCACACAGTTCAGACTTAGTGTAAAGTTCATAATCATATTCGATAAGAAAACGGAGTTGGTCAAGAAGATAAAGTCTTTCCAACTTGTCTTTTTTGCTTCGAGCAGACTTCAAGATACTTTCTGGTATCTGAAAAAACAGTTTGGTATCGTCGTAATTCAATACAACGTCACTTGCTTTGTCTCCGAAATCTTTTGTTTCGGTAACTTTCCCGTCTTTATCGTAATATGTCACTCTCATAATGCCAATACTTTACGTTAATGGGTGCAAAGGTACGAAATAATAAGCAGAAAAAAGAGATATTATGATTTTTAATGCGTGCGTGCGCGCGATCATTTATATAATCGCATATGCGCGCGCGATCGTTATCTGTAATATAAGGAAGTGGAAGATATTGAACTTATTTCAGGCAAAAGGATAGGACTGCGCTATAATATTTGTTATTAGCAATAATAACAATAAAAAATAAAACATAAAATATATGGTTGAAAAATTGAATTATAATTTCGAGATTAGTATCTCAGAGAAGGCGTATAGCGCCAAGCCGAAAAATGAGGACTATAAAAGTATGAAGTTCCGCAAAGTTATCGTTAACCCAAGTCTGTTTCTGGAGTATATCAAGTTTGGATACTCTTACTGCCATGTATTCAAGAATGATCATCGTTCTAATGCTGACTTCTTGTATACTTATTTTGTCAACATTGATGTTGATGACAGTAAGGTTTCACTTGCTGATTATCTTAAAAAGCCGTACATGAAGCCGACTCTAGCTTATACGACATACTCCAACAAGAAGAATGGATTATACTCGTATAGACTTATTTATTGCTTCTCGGAGCAGATTGATGCTCAAATGTATGAACCATTGTATAAGAGCATATGTTCATATGTGGGGTTGACAAACACAAAAGATGACTGTGGTCGTGTGTTGTCTCAGTTAATGAATGGCAATTCTTTGCCAGACATGGAGTATTACTTGTCTAATAGGATCTATGATATTTCAGACTTTGCACAAATTAGTCATTTACGATTATATTGTAGAGAGGGTAATATGTATAATCCTAAAAGACTAAATTGTAAAAAAGATAGTAATAATAGTATTAACACTAAAATTATTACTGATCTTAATAGACTTGAATTACCTGTATTCTTAGCTGAGTATGCTCGTTTAGGTATTGTTGAACAAACAGAGTTAGAATATAATGAAGATGGTTATTGTTTGATTCCAGATACCTTCATGAAAGTCTTTAATAGAATTGTTTGGGACAATAAGAAAGCACGTATCAGTAAGTTTAAGGATGGTGAAGGTAGGCGTAAAAGACTGTTTGCTGATGCCTGTGTTATCCGGAAGATAGAGCCAGATATATCATTTGAAAAGCTGCTCTATAATCTTGTTTATCGTAGAATGAGATACTATGATAATAGCGATAATGTACTTACAAATAAGGTTCTGGTAGAGAAAGCTATGTATGTTTTAGATTTACCTTTAAGCGACCTGGATGTTTTAGAGCCAACCAAACATGGGAAGTTTACGACCAGCAAAGAGTATTGTAATGCGCACAATTTGAAAAGAATAAGTTATGCGCGTAAAGTTCAGAAAGACTTGACTTACTAGAGTATTGGTGAATGGTATGATTTAAACATGACTACATATGAGAACTATAAGTATGCCAAATAGAATGGTATCAAAGTAGGATTGACAACACTCAAAATGTTCTGTAAGGATTAGGGCATAGATACTAATCCGCATTATAAGCCTGTAGAGACTTGGTATAATCCTGCAATATCGGTAAAAGCCAACCTACAAAATGCCATATAGCAAGGAATTAGAGTCTCTGCATCATGCTTATATCAGTATTGTAAAGCCAATAATATTAATCCAAAAGGAACTCATTAATATATATCCCCGGTTCTGGCACTAGTCGGAATCGGGGATAAATACTTAAAATCTAAGAAATAGTATGGACGAACTAAAGAAGTCGATAATGTATTTAGAGCATGGGAATGAGCTCGTTGTTTCAAAAGTAAGAGTGTTGATAGACTCGCTAATCAAATATCAGGAAGGGACTTTGCCTTCTAATGATATGTTATTTGATTCATTTTACAAACATCTGATAAAATACAATGGATAGTTGAGTTTCGATCACTATATTATTGTTTTTGAACGCATCCATTATACCAAGTGCATGACGCTCAGAGAACACTCTACAGGTATACCAGTTGAATTTGCTTGCCGTTCTATAGACAAAGATAGCATTGATTGTAAGGAAGTCTTGATAAAATTCTTATCAGTCTTTATGGATACTACCGGTATTATTGTCACTCCAGCGTGGAAGATACTAGAGATATTCGATGATTCAGAAAACATAGACAAGTCCCAAGTAGAAAGAAACTTGTGGCGTGCATATAGACGTTCGGTAAGTCCCATTTGTTATATATAGTCCCATAACCGGCTATTACCAATCTATTGTAAGGAACATGCGGATAGAATAGCAGACTTATATAACCAACAAGAAGAGACTTATTGCCAGAATGAATTAGACTTATTATTGGGGAAATGCTTCAGGCAAAAAGGAAAAAGCCAATATTAATAATCTATAAATGAAAATATGATTATTATGTGAAGGGAGTTTTCAAATGAAGACTTCCTTTTTTCATACGCAATGCCTTAAAAGGTAATTAATAGGTGGATAGCATATTATATTTGTCTTCCGTGCAAATACAAAAATGCCTTTTTTGCTAAATAAATCTAAAGAATGCTTGTTTTTTAAAATATTTTTCCGAACTTTGCCTGAGAATTTAAAAATTTAAATATGGAACATAAAGATTTAAACCGCCTTAAACTAGTTTTGGTCGAGAAGAAAAAAACTGGTAATTGGCTCGCTGAACAGTTGGGCGTATCATACGTTACAGTTTCTAAGTGGTGTAGCAATATCACTCAACCTACACTGCCGACAATAGACAAGATAGCGGAACTGTTGGAGTGTGAGAAAAAGGATTTAATAACTGACTAAAGAGTATATAGAGTAATTGATGCTTTAGATGCATCAACGGAACAAAATATAGCTAACCGATATTTTACTCGGAGCTTAAAAATCAATTAAGTATAGAAATGAAAGATAATAGTTATCAAGTTATTGATTTGTTTGCAGGTGCTGGTGGACTTTCTTTAGGCTTTGAATCAAAAGGTTTTGAGATTGCTTTAGCTATAGAAAAAGATACTTGGGCCAAAGAAACTTATAATCTTAATCACCAAAATAAAAATTGTATAGAAGCCGACATCGCATCTTTACCAGATTCATTTTTCTTGCCTTATAAAGGCAAGGTAAATGTAGTTATGGGTGGTCCCCCTTGCCAGGGGTTTTCCATAGCGGCAAGTAATAGAAGAAAAAAAGATGATTCGAGAAATTTTTTGTACAAAGAGTTTCTCAGAGTTGTATCTTTGGTAGACCCCGAAATTGTATTGATTGAGAATGTCCGAGAATTTTCCAGATACCACCTTCCTGAAGGTGGTCTGTTGATAGAAGACATAAAGACTACATTACATAAGCTGAACTATGTTTGCAATTGTTCTGTTGTTGATATTAAGGATTATGGAATTCCTCAAGACAGAAAAAGGACTTTTTTCTTGGCTATAAAGCATGATATCAAACCAGAAATCAACATAATTGAACTGCTGAATCCATATAAAGAAAAAATGATTTCGTTAGGAGAAGCTATTGGTGATTTGCCAATTGTTGCTCCTCGTCAGTTTAATGAGGGTGATATAATGGATTATACAACAGAGCCACAAAATGACTTTCAAAAGTCATTAAGAGACAATTGCGACAAGGTTTATAATCATATACCAATGCAACATACACCACGAATGATTGAAAAATTCAAATTCATAATGAAGAATTCTGGTAAGGAAGCTATTCCTGAGGAACTAAAGCCTAGAGTTCGTGGAGATGTCAATACTATAAGCAATTCGGTATATTGCCAAAATAGTAGAGTAATGGATGCTTCAAAAATATCCCCCACAATTACAGCCTCTTTTTATTCAAGCTTCATTCACCCAAACCAACCTAGAAATCTAACAGTAAGAGAAGCTGCAAGAATTCAAACCTTCCCAGATTGGTTTGTTTTCACTGGTAAAAAGACAACTCTGAGCAAGAAACTGCTTGCCAAGAAAGGTATTATTGAAGACCTACATTTGGATCAATTCAATCAAGTGGGAAATGCTGTTCCTCCGAAAATGGCAGGACATTTAGCAAGTATTTGTTTAAATTTATTAGATAGAAAAGTATGATAACATCATTGGACTTGTTTGCGGGTGCAGGTGGATTGACGCTAGGTTTGAAAAGGTCTGGCATTCATTCTATTGGTGCCATTGAAATAGATCGTTTCGCTTCGGAAACATTCAGGCTGAATTTTCCAGAAATACCACAATATCATAGGGATATATATTCTTTTTCTGATGAAGAAATACGTGAAAGATTTGCAGGAGTAAATATGATTGTCGGTGGACCTCCTTGCCAAGGTTTTTCCGTGGCAGGTCCTTCCCAATATGGCAAGATTGACAAAAGAAATACTCTCATCATGGAGTTTTTCCGTTTTATTTCTGTACTTCAACCAGATTTGACAATTCTTGAAAATGTCAAAGGTATTTTAAGTGGGAAAATGGACAAAAACAATAAGGCTTTAGATGTGTACACAATGGAACTTGATAAAATAGGTTACAAATCTAAGGTATTCGTCCTCCAGACTGCCGATTTTGGCGTACCACAGCATAGAGAAAGGGTTATCGTCATTTCATCAAAGAATGAACGTCTAATTCCCGAGAATATCGAAGGAAAGTATAAAGACAATTGGATTACTGTTAAAGATGTTTTTGGAGATTTACCAGTTATTAATGCGGGGGAAGGAGTTGACGAAGGTGTTCCATATAACAGTGCTCCTCAAACCGATTATCAGAGGTGGATTAGAAATGGAAGCGAATTGGTTTATAATCACATTGCCATGAAACATACTCCACGACTAATAGAAAGATTTATGCATATACCCCAAGGATGTTCAGTCAAAGATGTCGCTGCAGAATATGGCCAGCGAGAAAGAGGAGGTTCAGATTTGGATAAAAAACAAAGATTCAAGATGAATAATCAGCGATTACATCCAGATAAGGTAAGTACTGCTGTTACTGCATCATTCCAATCTACTTTCGTACATCCAACACTTCATCGCAATCTGACTGCAAGAGAAGGAGCGAGACTTCAGAGCTATCCGGATACATTCGTTTTCTGTGGACCGAGAACTCTTATGAGTAAATCTCTTTTGATAAGAGAAAACAGAGAAGATGAAATTGGGTTATCTCAGTACAACCAGATAGGGAACTCTGTTCCTCCTAGAATGGCAGAAGCAATTGGTCAAATAGTCTTAGAACAATTTCAAAGAGAAGGTTATGAAATCAATCAATGAACTTAGAGCAATTATCGAGGGATTTAATAATCGTCTTGACAACCCTCATGTTCCACCTCATAGTAGCAACTTATTACACCAATTAGGTAAGAGAGATGCTAACAATAAGGTGCTTCAATATAATGAATTATGTGAATACTATTTTCGTTTTAGGGAAGCTGCTAATAATATCGATCTTCCGTTCAGAGAATTTACAGAACGGTTGGTTGAGTCAGCAAATGGTTATTTGGGGTTCTTGAAGCAGTTTAATAGTAGCCATCAGTCAGATTTTAAGTCATCTGTTATACCTGAAATGTTCTTTTTACTATTATATAAAATAGTAAAAGAGCATGGTGAACCATATTTTGTTTCCGCCCAATCAGATGTGCCAATAGAGTGCATCTACGATTTGCAAGGCGGTAGTAGAGTGATGTTCAAGACAAAACGGCTGGATATGTTGGTTTATAAACTATCAGAACTATCTCTTGATGGAAAATCACAAGACTTCATTATTCCTTTAATTGCAATGGAAATGAAGACGAATCTTGATAAAAATATGATGTCTGGAATAGAACATTCCGTTGAAGCATTGAAAAAAACCTTCCCTAATTCTCTTTACTATGTCATAACAGAATTCTCTGACATGGCAATAGATAAACTAAATTATGCTTCAAGTGGGATTGACGAAATATACATTTTAAGAAAACAAAAAAGAGCTGAGATTAGAAGAAATATAGATAATCGTAATGATATTGACATTAACTTAGTATTGGAGATTGCGAATGAATGTATACATCAAATGGAACTTGTTCATAAAGTAATCCCTTCTACAGACATCAGAATGACAACAGGCAAATTAATTCATTGATTATGTATTACAAAGAAGATTATTGCAATCATAAAAAGAATTTGCTGCAATATATTGAGACAGGAAATCTCAATAATGCAGAAGAGATACTTTCGGCTTATAACAATTATAGAGAATGCTTTGATAGTATTCTTGATTATAATGAAGAATCCGTGACAAGAATGGTCTCCACATTAAATCAATACAGAAGTGTATGTTTAAATGTTTTTGATAAACTACCGAATGCTGGACAAAAAGCGTTGGGGTATACCATTATGGAAGAATTCTTCTATCTGTTTTTTCAAAAGTATATTTATGTCTTGGGAATAAACAATGAAAATCTATTTTTAGGGAAAGGAAATTCTTATGTAAGCCTGAGTTTTACCCCAAAATCATTTGAGGGCATCCTTGAAAACGTCAATCCATACATTCATTCCAAAGATCAAGATTTTGTTTTAGGTATTTCTGTTGACATCAATGTTAAATCAGGAAATAAAGAAACTACTCAATCGACTATTTTGCCTGTAGTTGCAATTGAATGTAAAACATATCTTGAAAAAAACATGCTTGATTCGTGTGCAAATACTGCCACTCGGTTAAAGAATGCAATGCCATATTGCATATATATGGTTGCTTCTGAATATATGAAAATGGATGAAGCGTCTCCAGAACTTACGGATATAGATGAAGTTTATATCCTATGTAAAGCAAAAAATTCAGAACGCTTATCAAGATCTCAACAAGGTCTTCCTCCTCTTGTAATAGATTCTTCACTCATCTATGATTTATTCCAAAGAGTTAGGAAACACCTCAATTCAATTTGGTGGAGTCCTGAAGATGCAGTCTCTAATGGTAAAGTTATTTGCCGCCCATGATTTTTCAATAATTATATGCTATAGTTGCAGTCTAAAACCAATTTTATTATGGCATTAAGTAAAGAACAAATCCTAACCCTTACCTGTCTAAAGGAAGTTGACGTGAAAGGAGTTGGACCACAGAAGATATTAGCAATCGGTACAGCTATTGATGACCGAGAGTTGGAAATAAAGTCTTATGCGGATCTAGCAATACTCATGTCTGGTATGAAGGAAAAGGCTATCAATAAGGTTACTCTAGCTAATCTGAATGATGCTTATCAGATTGCTCAAAAGATAATTGATGCCAGTAGTCAAGCTAATATCGGACTTGTTGGATACTATGACAGTGAGTTTCCAGACATTCTTCGCAAGACAGTCAATGAAGATGGGAAACTCGACCCACCATTGCTTCTTTGGTATCGCGGGGACTTCTCTATTACCCAGCTACCGGGATTTGCTGTCATTGGAACCCGTGAGGTTACACCAGGAGGTGTTGCTGGTGGCACATACCTGGCTGGCGAATTTGCGAAAAAGGGCTTCAATATAGTTTCAGGACTGGCTATCGGTTGTGATACTTGTGGACATAAAGGAGCTTTGATGGTTGGTGGAAAGACTACTGCCATCCTCGCCAATGGGCTAGACCACAATTCGATTTACCCACCAGAGAACCAGGATCTCGCAGAAGAGATAGTTAAGAATGGTGGTTTGCTCATTTCTGAATATCGTATCGGGACACCTGTCAACAGGTATAGCCTAGTTGCAAGAGACAGGTTACAATCAGGATTGTCATTGGCCACATTGGTAGTACAGACTGGAGAACATGGGGGGACTATGCACGCCGCTACTGCGACGTTGCAGGCTGGGAAATCTCTATACACCATATATTTTAAGGATGAAGAAACTCGTCAGCATGAAAAGAGTCTTGGCAATGCTCTTTTGGTGAAACAAGGTGCAAAGTACATCAAAGGTGATGACAATCTCGACGAGATATGTGATAGTGTTAAGAACTGGAAACCTATCCAAACTGACCTTTTCGGATAATTGAGTTATGAGAAAGAACATTATTTTTGATCTGGATTTAACTCTTGTCGATACCACCTTGGCAGAGCCGTATAGAAGTAAGAGGGATTGGGACGGAGCTTACTCTGTTCTCCCACAATGCTCTGTCTACATAGGACTGCAAGAGATATTTGATATAATCCGTAAATTTGGTATCAACACCTGCATTGTCAGCACTTCACCACGAACCTATGTTGAGAAGGTTGTGCAACAATTCAATTTGCCAATCAATCACATAGTAGCTTACCATGATGCTAAACCAATAAAGCCACATCCTGCCCCCATGTTGAAAGCTTTGGAAATGTTGGGATGTGATGCCAAGAGTGCTATATCCTTTGGTGACAGGGTTATTGATATTCAATCATCTAATTCAGCTGGTATCGAGAGCGTTGCTTGTTTCTGGGGAACAAAGGAAAAAGCAGAGCTGGTAAAGTCTGGCTATACCCACGCAATTATTAAGCCAAGTGAAATTTTAACATTGATAAGATAAAATGGGACTTTTCAACTTCTTGCAAGAGCTATTTGATCCAGGGGTTGTTTCCGAATATAACAATCTTAAAAACTATCATCGGGAGGCGCTTGATAATTGGCTTCGTGGTGGTTATCGACCAAGGTGTATAATACCGAAAAGTGAACGTGCACCGTTTGACAGTTATGACAATGATTGGAACTATATAAACTCAAAAACAGCATTTAATGGTTGGTTTGTTGATATTGACAATATGTCATATGAACAAAAAAGTTTTATTGTTTCAAGAAAACAACAAATACTCAGCCTTTATTCTGTTTTCCATAAGTACGAGGAAATAGCTGAAAAGGTTGCTAAACTAGCAGAAGATTATCCTTATGGATTCAATACCATTGCTATAAAATATGGTGAATTCCGTGTTAAAGGGATGTTTCAAGAAGCAAAGAATCCACCGAGTATATCTGATGGGAGTGCCTGGAATAACTTTTGGCTAAAAGGAGACTATCTTAAAGAAATGCGAGCCAAAGAAATAAATAGCGTCCGACAACTAAGCTATGATCAGTGTAATGTAATACTAGACCATATAACTGAGCTTCGTTCTGAAAATAGCAGGTTATCACAAAAGGACAAAAATGATAAAGAAAAGGATAGGCTCAAAAAAGAAAAAGAAAAAATAGATAAAGCATTATTCATCGCAAGATGTAACCCAAACGGATATAAGGAAATATTTAATTATTCATTAAACAACCTTTCATTATCAAGAGCAGAGCAAATAATAGAAAAAGAGGTCTTAATAAAGTCAACAGAGAAAAAACATAGAGAAGAAGAACAAACAAGGAAGAGAAAAGAAGAAGAAAAAAAGAATCTTCATGTGTCTCTTCCTGCCTGTGTTACGTCCTGGTGTTCACATAGCAACAGTTCTCTAAAACATAAATTCTTTTTTGATTATTACCCATACGGAACTTATAAGGATAATGCTTCTGCTTCGATGTGGGACACTTGGAGAACTGTTTGGCATTTCAAAAACGATCCAGACAAGAATGTTTCCACCTATGAACATAAAAACGCATTACAGACCGTAACAAAATTAGTGGAAGATGCTTTACGTTCTGCATTTGGTTCAAAGACAGAGTATCTTACCTTAGTATGTTTAACAGCATCAACCCAAAGGAAAACAGAATTGCGTTACAAGGACTTTGCCAATCAGGTCTGCAAAGACTTGAAAATGAATAATGCTTACTCACATATACAGGTAATAGAAGGTGGAAGTGCAAAGCATGATGGTGGTGATGGTTCTCGCCGCGTTACTTATGAACGTTATTTCTTTTCAGGGAAATATGTTGTGCTATTTGATGATGTGCGTACAACAGGACATAGTTTAGAGCATGAGCGTCAAACAATGGAGGAGTTAGGAGCAAAGGTGATATGTGCTATTACTATAGCTCAAACAACATATTAAATTATATAGAAATATGAGTGAAACAAAAGGATGTTTAGGATGGATTGCAGGCACAGTTGGTTGGTTCTTCTTGTGGGGAATGTGTATGGCCATAGGTGATGAATATAAAATAAGTCCTTTTACTGTGCTGTTTCTCTTAATAGTTGCGACTGTAATAGTGGCAGCTTTAGGAATATACATCTATACATCTTCTCATAATAGGAATTACAATAAACATTGGAAACGAGTAAATGAAATACAACAGAAATATGGTTTAGCCTATCGGAGATTTTTAGATGAAAACCATATCAAAAAAGACTATTTAACAGGAAATGTCTCTGAATTATCTGAATTAAAAAAGATTAGTTGCCGTGATGATGCCATTTGGGAGCAAGAAGAAAAGCAATTAAGAGAGGAAAAAGAAAAAAGAGATAGGGAATATAAAATTAAATGGGAAGAGTGGAAGAAAAATGCAGAACGTATAAAAGAAGATTATCCTGATGGGCTGGCATTATGGAAGGAAACCAAGGTAAAAAAATTGTTATACCCCATAGCAACAGAGCCAACAATATGTGATGCAGAAAATGAAATAAGAATTTTAGATCAGCATGTTAAGAGTGAAAGGTGGGAAAAGAGCCAAGCCGACTACACCAGTAAATGCTACGCTCTTTCCAAAGAATTCCTTCCTAATTATGGTCGGTATTTCTACTTAATTCCTTTCGTAAAAACGGACTCTGACGGAAATGAGGTAAAAGCAACATATAAAGTTTGGCAATTCTTTTGTGAATCCATGTGTCTGGAAAATGACCTTGACTATTCAGATTACCCATCGACAAAACAAAACACTGAATGGTTAAAAGATTTTAGGTCAAAAACAAGGTTCTTCAACACCTCTGTATATGAAAAGATAGCAAGGTATATTTATGAGTTATCCGAATCATATAGAACGGATCAAGATAGTACCATTTCTGTTATTTTTAATTACGACAAAGATTGGGGTAAGGATGCACTAGATTACCATTATAATAGATTAACCGAGATATTGAATAAAGAAGGTTATCGAGATTCTGTGAAGATTTTCGATACGCATATCCTTGATACTTTTACTGATGGTAAAAGTAACGAACCAAACATTCTTCTCACGGACAATCATATAGTAATAGTTGATATAGGCACTAATAATGAAGAACTCAAACAATTATGTGAGCGTATAATCAACTATGATAAAAAAGCTCAACCCTTAATCAATTATATCAGTTTGCTAAAAGCATACGATAGGGCTGAAATGGAAAAGCTGATTCAGATAGAAAAAGAGAAAAAACTGAAATTATTAGAAGAGAAGCAGAAAGAGGACAAAGCCAAAAAGAATCTTGTTGAAGCAGTATCTTCTTGGGAAACCTTGCTTGGTGGACTACATTACTCTTACCTCTTCTATTACTACCCGACCACATGTGATTTTGAAGCAACTGAGGAAGAATGGTATTACAGAAGGCTAGTGTGGGACTTTAAGAATACACCTGGAAAAACTTCGCCAACAGGACATCAAATCGCTCTTGACAAGGCTGTTTCTATGATAAAAGATAAACTCATATCATCATTTGGGGCTGATAATTTGAAGTATCTGACATTAGTTTGCATTCCTGCATCGTCTCAGGATAAAACACAGATGAGATACGAAGAATTTTCAAATAGAATTTGTGGAGAAACAGGGATTATAAACGCCTATCCGCACATATCCGTCATTTCAGAAAAAGAAGAAAAACATCTTGGTGGATCAGGCATAGACACTAGCAAACTGCACTTTGACGAAGGTTTTTTCAAGTGTAAGTATGTGTTGTTGTTTGATGACATAATAACAAAAGGGAACTCCATGATAACCTTTAAGCGGAAGATGGAAGCACTTGGAGCTACTGTAGTTTGTGGTATCTCTTTAGGCAAAACAAAGCATGAGAGACCAATTCATCAATACACTCCAGTAATAGAACCTCCCAGAATATTTTCAACGCCCGCAAAAAGTGATGGTAGTCCCAAAGTATATGACGCATTTGGGAAAGACGTGGAATCAATCATAAGAGATGAAATGAAAAATAAAGAAGACGATGACGTGGAATTACCATTTTAATTATGGATTTTCATAGCTTATTATTTTAATTATTACTCAAAAATAGTATTGCAACGATGAGAAATGAAATGTTTTATTTACTTGAAATAGACAAGAATCGGGCACTAAAACAGGGATTTTCCCGTTATAATAATAGACTTTTGGGGTCATGAACAAAATGATAAAGTTTTTGTGTATACAGGCAAGTTACAGAGTATCAAGATTTAGGAGAATGTGCAGTTTTACAAGATTGCGCACACTGTTGAACCCCTGTCCCTGCGGCTACTATGGCGACCCCACCCACCACTGCGTCTGCACACCTGGTCAGATACAACGCTACATGAACAAAATCAGCGGTCCGCTACTCGACCGTATAGACATTCACTGTGAGATTCAGGCCGTGCCCTTCGCACAGCTCTCGCAGATGCAGCCCGGCGAGCCTTCGGCTGCCATCCGCGAGCGCGTGATTGCTGCCCGAAAGATTCAGGAGGAGCGTTTCAAGTCTCATCGCGGTGTACACTGCAATGCGCAGATGACCGAGCGCATGCTCCACGAGTTTGCCGAGCCTGATGCTGCCTCATTAGAAATGCTCCGCATGGCCATGGAGCGCTTAAAACTGAGTGCCCGCGCCTACAGCCGCATCCTCAAAGTCGCCCGCACCATCGCCGACCTTGCTGGCTCGGAGAAGGTAGAGTCCATGCACATTGCCGAAGCCATCGGATATCGCAATCTGGATAGAGGCGACTGGGCAGAGAGAGGAATATAAGTGCCAAAATATAGAATATTAAAGATGAAAAAAATAGGTTTTCTTCGTGCAGCTGTTGCCATTGTCTTGATGGCAATAGTCTTTGTCACCGTATTTTCCTATACTACATCTCCCATTTATAAAGAATGGGGAGAAACACCAGACTCACCCATTTTTCAGATTATCGGTAAATACTGGGCTCTTGGAAACGTTCCCTATAGAGACTTATGGGACTTGAAGGGACCGTATATCTTCTTGATAAATGCGATTGGGTATTGGCTGACCGGTACGCGCCTTGGCGTCTATGTCGTTCAGATTGTTTTTATGAGTCTTACACTTCTCTGCTTCTATAAGATGTTCAGAACTCGGTTCCAGCCCGGTCAGTCACTCACGATGGTTGCTATATCATTGTTGCCCCTGTCCTATATATATGAGGGGGGAAACCTAACGGAAGAGTATCTCCTGCCCTGCCTTTCGCTGTCTTTCCTGTTCATCCTGCAATGGATTGACCGTGTAGAGAATGAAAAGCGAACGGCTCACCCTCCCCTCTATGCCTTTGTCTACGGCATAGTAGCAGGACTCAGTCTGATGTCGCGGCTGACGAATTCTCTCGCCTGTTGTGCTGCGGTAGCTGTTATTGCCTTATACCTGCTTTCCTGCAAGCAATATGCAAATCTGTGCCTCAATATCGGTACATTTATAGCAGGAATAGTCTTCACAACCCTGCCCTTCCTCCTCTATTTCGCTCATTATGATGCTTTGGACGTAATGTGGAATACCACTTTCTTATATGCTGCTAAGTACGCAGCCAATGCCACAAAGGATCTCGCAGAGATTGGCATTCATTATTTCCTGCTCAGTTATTTCAGTAGCATCTTGCTGCTTGCCTTGTGCGTGTGGAAAACTATTCGTCGCCGTAGCCTCACCGTCAGGACATGCCTTTGGTTTATGTCAGCACTGCTACCATTTGTCTGGTTCTGCCAGGGCAATGGATTCGGACATTATGGAATGACGGTATTACCACTCTTCGCCATCGCCTTTATAGAAATCGCGGAGCTTCGCCTGCGCACGCTCGCCGTTTGCATTATTACCGCTATGTTTGTGGCATGTGCCAGTAAGGTAAGATATATGTTTGTGATACGCGACAGGGTGAACGACTATGTCTCTGCCTATACCGACATTCTGGAGTCTGTACATGGCATTGACTACTCGTCGTTTGTGGCATACAACTGCGACCCCAACATCTACCTCGCCCTTGACATACGGCCGGCTAACCCGTTCTTCGCGCTTCAAGACTTTGCCATCGGACGAAACCCACTGCTACGCAATGATATCGTCAGCTCGTTCAGAAGTAAGCGGCCCGAATGGATTCTGCTTGCCAAGCCGGAGGACGAAACAGTAAACATTCAGCCTATGCTTGATGAATCATACACCATCGTAGCTACTAGGGAGGGTGTTCAGCAACTAATCTTATATAAAAAGAAATGATTACGTTATTGAGTAAGGAACGCCTGTTTGAAATAATTCAATAGATAATGAAATGAGCATGTAGAATGTCTAAAAAATGAATTATTTGTTTTTCTTTTGTATTTCTCTTTTTTTTTCGTAATTTTGCAAAACAATTATCGATAACTACAAATATAATGACTAAAAAGGACGAATCCATGGAATCAAGAATGAAATTTGTCACCATGGGCGAAATCATGCTGCGCATGACGAGGCCTGACTACCAGCGTATCATACAAGGAAACAAAATCGACGGCTTCTTCGGAGGCAGCGAGGCTAACGTTGCTGTTTCACTCGCTATGATGGGAAACGACGTGGAATATGTTACACGACTGCCGAACAACATGCTCGGTGTGGCATGCCGCAACGAACTGAGGCGCTATCAAGTAGGAACAAGCCACATCATCTGGGGAGGAACACGACTGGGGAAATACTTCTATGAGCAGGCAGCATCGTTGCGAGGATCAAGCATCGCATATGACCGTGAGCACTCCTCGCTCATGACACTCCATACGCACATGCTTGACTGGAAAGAGATTCTGCGAGGCGCAGACGTGTTCCACTGGTCAGGAATTTCATGTGCCCTCTCGGAAGGAGCCAGCGATGCCACACTAGACGGACTGGATGAAGCGCTGAGAAAGGGTATCTACACATCTGTGGACATCAACTACCGCAAAAACCTGTGGAAATACGGACAAGAGCCCTGGGACGTACTCTATCCTGCCGTCAGAGCTTGTCATATCGTATTTGGAGATACGGGTGAGTGGGAACTCATAACAGGAATGAAACTACCTAAGTTCGAAGCACAAGACACTAACTACGAGCTGGACCTGAGAGGCTACAAAGAGTTCTTCGACAAGGCACAGACACAACTGCCAAAAGCACGCCACATGGTGATGGCTGTTCGCAATGTACTGTCAGCAAGTCACCATCTGCTCACAGGACTGCTCTATGCCGACGGTGTGTTGTACCACACGGGTATAGTCGACATCAACCCTGTGCTGGACCCCATGGGCGTTGGCGATGCCTTTATAGCAGCATACCTGCATGCTCACTTCCGCTGGCGTGGACAGCACCAGAAGCATTTGGACTATGCGCTCACCGCTTCTGCCATGAAGAACACTATCATCGGTGACTTCAACCTCCTCACGGAGCGCGAGGTGATAGATACCATGAATGTGGTGCTGGGCGACACAAGCAAGTTCGTGCCGGTAAAAACCTACGAATAAAAAAAGGTCAACGGGTAAACCGTTGACCACAGAACTGCTGATCACAAACTGCTGACCGCAGAGACAGATGCTTAATTGCGGAATACCAAACCGTCGCCAAACTCGTCGATGATAATGGGTTTGTCGCGGTTCACCTGTTCAGCCAGAATCTTACGCGACAGGTCGTTGAGTACCAACTGCTGTATGGCTCGCTTGACGGGACGCGCGCCAAATTCGGGGTCATAGCCTTCTTGAGCCAAGTACTGGATGGCCTGGTCAGTAATTTCCAACTTGATGCCCTGAGGTTCGAGCATGTCGCTGACACGCCTCATCTGCAGTCGTACTACCTCAGCTATCTGCTGCTTTGTCAGTTGCTGGAAGGTAATAATCTCATCAATGCGGTTCAGGAACTCTGGACGCATGGTCAGACGCAACTCCTCACGTGTGGCATTCGAGGTCATGATGATAATGGTATTCTTGAAGTTAGCAGTACGCCCCTTGTTGTCAGTCAGGCGGCCGTCATCAAGTACCTGCAGCAGGATGTTAAAGACATCAGGGTGTGCCTTTTCAATCTCATCGAACAGCAGCACCTGGTAAGGCTTGCGCCGAACAGCCTCGGTGAGCTGACCCCCCTCGTCATATCCGACATAGCCCGGAGGAGCACCAATAAGGCGGCTGACGGTATGTTTCTCCTGATATTCAGACATGTCAATACGCGTCATCATTGTCTCGTCATTGAAGAGATACTCAGCCAGCGCCTTTGCCAACTCCGTCTTTCCGACACCAGTAGTTCCCAGAAAGATAAAGGAAGCGATGGGACGCTTGGGGTCTTGCAAGCCGGCACGGCTGCGCCGCACAGCATCGGAGACAGCAGTGATGGCCTCGTCCTGTCCAATGACACGGCGATGCAACTCCTCCTCAAGGTGCAGCAGCTTGTCGCGTTCGCTCTGCAACATACGGGTTACAGGGATGCCCGTCCAACGGCTGACCACTTCTGCGATGTCGTCGGCAGTGACCTCCTCGCGGATGAGACGGGAGTTGTTGCCGTCGGGGAAACCACCGGCCGCATTATCCAGCTGGCGCTGAATGGCTGCAATGTCATCCTCGAGTGCCTTCAGTTTCGAGTAACGTATCTCAGCCACCTTGCCGTAGTCGCCCTCTCGTTCAGCACGTTCAGCCTCGTATTTCAGCTGCTCCATCTCCTGCTTGTCTAGCTGAATCTTGTTGACCAGCTGGCGCTCACTCTCCCATTTGGCACGGAACTGTGTCTCCTGCTCCTTGAGCTCCGAAATCTCGCGGTCAAGTTGGTGGAGTTTGGAGTCAACGGGTGAACCGTTGACCGCGGAACCGCTGGCTGCGGAAGCGCTGGCCGCTGGAGTTTCGCGCTTGATGCTCTCGCGCTCGATTTCTAGCTGCGCTAATCGGCGCGTAATCTCATCCAATTCCTCAGGTACGCTATCGCGCTCCATACGAAGTTTGGCGGCAGCCTCGTCCATGAGGTCGATGGCCTTGTCGGGCAGGAAGCGTTCAGAGATATAACGCTCGGAAAGTTGTACGGCAGCGATACAGGCATCGTCCTGGATACGAACCTTGTGGTGGTTTTCATAGCGCTCCTTCAGGCCTCGGAGGATAGAGATGGCTGAGAGTTCGTCGGGCTCGTCAACCATGACAGTCTGGAAACGGCGTTCCAGGGCTTTGTCTTTCTCGAAATATTTCTGGTATTCGTTAAGTGTGGTAGCACCGATGGCGCGCAATTCGCCGCGTGCCAAAGCAGGCTTCAAGATGTTAGCAGCATCCATTGCGCCTTCGCCACCACCAGCACCCACCAGGGTGTGAATTTCATCTATGAAGAGTATGATGCGACCTTCAGCTTTCGTCACCTCATTGATTACGGCCTTGAGACGCTCCTCGAACTCACCCTTGTACTTGGCACCGGCAACCAGTGCGCCCATATCAAGCGAATAAAGCTGCTTGTCTTTCAGGTTTTCAGGAACATCACCACGTACGATACGTCCTGCTAGTCCCTCAACGATAGCCGTCTTACCAGTGCCGGGCTCACCTATCAGAATAGGATTGTTCTTTGTACGGCGACTTAAAATCTGCAGTACCCGACGAATCTCATCATCACGTCCAATGACGGGGTCGAGTTTGCCTTGTCGCGCCATTTCCACCAAGTTCTTGGCATATTTCTCCAATGACTGGTAGTTTTCATCGGCACTTTGACTCTGCACTTTCTGTCCCTGACGTAACGACTGTATGGCAGACCGCAGATCACGTTCCGTTATGCCGGCATCCTTGAGAATGCGGCTTGCCGTCTGACCATCGGTGAGCACAGCCAATAGCAACGGTTCGACAGATACAAACTCATCACCCATCTTTTGACCATAGTCCTGTGCAGTCAGAAGTACCTTGTTTGTAGCGCTTGACAGGTAAGGTTCGCCCCCTGTCACCTTGGGCAGGTGCTGCAGTTCTGTCTCTACCAATGTCTCAATTTGTTTGCCATTGACCCCAAGCTTCTGGAACAGAAAGCCGACGACATCCTTGGCTTTGTTCATAATACCAGCCAGCAAGTGAACAGGCTCGATGACCTGCTGCCCGCCTCGTTGTGCAGTATTGACAGCTTCTTGTACTGCCTCCTGCGCCTTGATGGTAAACTTTTCTAATGTCATAGTTTTGTCCTCCTAATATTTAATTGTTTATCTACTATGCAAGTCATCAATCAGCGTGCCGAATAGTAAAAGACCGACAAAATGACAATCAGAAATGTCATTTTGTCGGTCTTTAAAGAGAAGAGACCTTTGGAGGACTATTCAACGGCGACCTTTGTTCTCTTATGGTTTTTGTCTATAAAGAGATAGACGCCCTTCTGAGTAGGTCGATGCTGGAGGTGCTTTCCATTCAGATCATACCACTCTCCTTCAGCTTCGTCGGCCTTCACCTGCTGGATACCAGAGGCAGGTACGATGTTGAAGGTAATCTCTCGTCCACCACCATTGTAGTTGACTTTGTTGGGCATGATGCCGACCTTTGCCTTGCCGATGGCAACATTATTACTATATGTAATAGTATAGTCATTCGGTGTCACGATATTGGACTCGACATCATTGATGAGGATGATGTCTTTAACAATGACTTCAGGTCTGATTTCTGCACCGGTATAAGGTTGGTCAGGAATGTCCTCGATGACGACATTCTTGAAGTCGCGCTGGCTGATGCTGAAGTTCTTACTAATGTTGTTCGTAAGGTAGCGCTTACCAGTAATAACCACCTTTGCGGTTCCAGCATTGATGTTGTCCTCATAGCTCACGGTGTAGTTGATGGGGTCAACCTCCTGTCCCCTGATGAGAATCTTCTCGACTTCTGGCTCCTTGGCAGTACCATCGTACTCGAACGTACTGTTCTTCAGTATAATATCAGGTTGGTTACCAACCGCCTGGATGTTTATTCGCTTCTGGAAGTCGATGATGATTTGATAGCTGTAGACTTTCGAGAAGGGGAATGTATATTTAGTCTGCTTGCTGGGATCAGCCGACGGATTGACTGCTGTGACCGTTACCTTGTTGTTGTCAACGGTGGGAGCCACGCGTGCTGAATTGGCAGTGACGGATCGGATGATGGTGATGTTGGCAGCCTCGGCATAATTGTTTTCAGCAGGTGTTACCACCAATGTCCGCTGTCCGTTCTGAACAAATGAGAGATTGGCAGTTCCCGCATTGTCCATCTTCTTGCCTTCTTCAAGTATGATGATGTCCTCGTCGCCATAGTTGGCAAGAATCGTAATCACATCTTGAGGAGCGACTGCTCCGTAGTTGAGATAACAACGGTTGGCGGGCAATTCACCACCTGTAGCCTGTGTAAACTGGTCGTTGGTGAGTATGAATTTGACACCCTCAACTTTCGACAGGTCGTCAATGCCTGTTAAAGTTCCGATGAAGAGGTCTGCATCGGGTGTTACACCCTGGAGCTTGGTGCTGGCAGGCAGTGTTTCGCATGTAAATGATGATGTGCGGCTCATGTCGGTACGCTGTACGAGTAGTGCAACATTCATAGGCAGGAAGTTGACTTCCTTGACATTCAGTGTGGAACTGTTGTATTTGTGTCCGGTAATGACATATGCCTTCAGACCACTGGGGATGGTAAGGTTTTCATCTCCATAGTAGGTGGCCCACTCGTCATTCGTGCCAAATTTCACATTCAAATCACGCGGCAGTGCTTCATGAACGATTTCAAACTGCTTGTGAGCAGCCCCTGTGTAGTTGCCTTTGAAGGTGATGTCAACATCGGCCTTTCCTTCGTGTATATTGTTGCTATAGACTACATCATAATACTCAGGGTCTATGAGATTGTAGCCGTCTCTAACTATGATTTCAGGGGTTATCTCATGTCCAGTGTATTTCTGCGGTTCTATGTTGTCAACGTTATCTTCATTCAATTTCTTCGGTAAAATATTGAAGGTGACCGTCTTGGTGTTACCGTCATAATTCCTCTTTTGGCCTATGACGTTCACCTTGGCAATGCCGGCATTGATGTTGTTCTGGAAAGTGATGATGAAGTCTTCATCGGAGATGATATTTTTCTTCACGCCATCGATTTCCACAGAATCGGTAACTATCACCTCGGGTCTGATGGACTGACCGGTAAAGGTGGTGTCGGCGATTACCTCGACCTTAACCAACCGGATGTCACGCTGGTTGATAGAGAACGGCGTGTTGTCTATTGAGCCAGTATAGTAACGCTTACCGGTAATGACAACGCGACTACCACCAGGTTTGATGTTATTGCGGTAGCTGACAGTATAGTTGCTAGCATCCACTAATTGACCATTACTTGTGACAGATGCTACTTCGGGCTTTTTCTCTGAGCCGTCATAGATATAGTTTTCATGCTCCTTTAGCGTTACTACCGGCTGGTATTCCTTAATAGTGAAGTTTATGCATTTCTTGAAATCGACTGCAGTCTGGTAGCTATATCCTTCAGCGTAGGGGAAGGTGAAGGTGTAGGTGGTGGTACCGTCTTCGTTGTCGATAATCTCCTTCTCAACCACTTCAACACTTCCTCCGTCAAGCTGAGGAGCTCGTGCAGTATGTGCCTTGATGTTTCTTACGATAGTAATGTCGTCAGCCGTCACGTAGTATTCCTTAGAAGGATTGACGGTGATGGTCTTCTTTCCTTCGGAGGCTATAGTAGAGATAGCAACGGTACCGGCTGCAGTAGTAGGCTTGCCCTCAGCCGTTCTGATAATAGCGTCAGCATTACCAATAGCCATGGCAGTAATACCCTCGGGCATCGCGTCGAAGTGGATGTAGCAACGGTTAGCAGGTAGAGTGCCCTCAGTAGCTTGTACGAACTCGTTGTTGATGAGGATGAAATTAAAGCCTTCGATGTTAGAAATGTTCTTGTTGGTCAATGTTCCTACGAAGAGCTTTTCATCGGGAACAACATCGGTAGGCAGTTTTCCGCTAGAGTGTGTCTTGACGGCAAAGTCACCAGTGGCCTCATTCGTACGCTTCAGAATTAAAGCAGTATTCTTTGGAATAAAGGTTACTTGTTGTGTCTCGAGTTCCTTTCCGTTGGCACCTGTGACAACATACGCCTCAAGACCCTCTGCCAATGTCAGACTTTCAGAACCATAGTAAGTTGTCCACTCGTTGTTGTTGTCAAAGCGCAGCGTTACCGTGCGGTCATCGCCTCGGTCTTTGATTTCGAATGTCGTCTGGACTGTTCCTTGGTAGTTACCCTTGAAGGTAATAGTGGCCGTAGCAGTACCTTCATCAACATTGTTAGCAAACACTACATCATAGTCTGTACCTTCAGCCAGCGTGATATTGCCATCATTGATGTTGATATTGGGCTTGATTTCCGTACCAGTATAATACTGCAAGGGAATAGGTTCAATATTTTCAGCAGTGAGTTTCTTTCGTAATATATTAAATGTCGTATTGATATATCCGGAATAATTCCTCGAACGGTTGCTGATGTTCACCTCAGCAGTGCCGGCATTGATATTCTTATTGTAGCTTATCCTGTAATCGTCGGTAGTGATAAGGTCCTTTTTCACTCCGTTTATAGTCACGATGTCGGTAATGATGACCTCTGGTTCGATTTCCACTCCTGTATAGGTCGAATCGGGAATCATTTCTACTTTTGCCAGTTTGAGGTCACGCTTGCCAATGTTGAACTCTGTGTTGGCAATTTGTCCTGTAAAGTAACGCTTTCCCGTAATGATAATCTTTCCTTTTCCAGAATTGATGTTGTCGCTGTAGCTCACGGTGTAGTTGCTGGCATCGACGCGTTTTCCGTAACTCTCAACGTAGTCCACCTCAGGTTTCTTCTCTTTTCCATCATAGACATAGTCTTCGTGTTCCTTTAACGTTACTACAGGCCGGTATTCTTTATCAAGGAAGTTGGCGCACTTCTTAAAGTCTACTGTTGTCTGGTAGTTATATCCGTCAGTGTAGGGGAAGGTGAAGGTGTAGGTTGTTGTACCGTCTTCGTTGTCTTTAATGTCTTTCTCTGCCACTTCCACTGTTCCTCCGTCAAGCTGAGGAGCACGTGCTGACGGAGCTTTCATACTTTTAACGATGGAGATGGCGTCAGCCGTTACATAGTATTGTTTGGCAGGCTTGACAGTGATGGTTTTCTTGCCATCAGTTGCAGTTGTAGAGATATAGACGGTACCAAGCTCATTGGCGGAAGTTTTTCCTCCTAAAGTCAAGATGATATCGTCGACATCTTTTCCGATGGCTAAAGCGGTAACCCCTTCGGGTGCTTCGTCAAGATGAATGTAGCAACGGTTGGCAGGCAGTGTGCCTTCACTAACCTGTACGAACTCATTATTGACAAGGATGAAGTTGACACCCTTCAAAGTCGATAAGTCCTTCTCACTGGTACTACCCTGGAAGAGTGTGACATTAGGCGTGACATCCTCTGGCAGTTTGGTACCCGAACAGGTCTTCAGGTTGAATTTGCCTGTGGAGGTGCCTTCACGGTTTAACAGCAATGCTGTGTTTTTGGGAATAAAGTTTACTTGTTGTATTTCGAGTTCCTTGCTATTGATTCCTGTGACAATATATGCCTTCAGTCCTTCTGCCAAGGTAAGGTTCTCGGCTCCGTAGTATGTTGTCCATTCGTTGTTGTTGTCGAAGCTGAGTTCTATCTCTCTCGGATAGCCAGGATCTTTAATCTGAAACTCCTTCGTTACAGTGCCTGTATAGTTACCCTTAAAGGTAACAGTAACAGTGGCCGTACCCTCATCGATGTTATTCGTATAGACGGCAGTATAGTCTTTGTCTTTCTCAAGTAGCCATACTCCATCTTTGATGGTAAGTTGTGGCTTCAGTTCTTCGCCAGTATAGTCTTGCTGCGGAATATCCTCAATCACCACATTTTCGGCTGTCAGTTTTTTAGGCAGGATATTGAAAGTGATATTTGTCATACCGGTATAGTTAATATTCTCGCTCTTGATGTTTATTTTAGCTTTACCGGCGTTGACATTATCAACGAATTCGAGTTTATATTCCTCGTCTGTGATGATATTCCTCTTTTCACCATCTATCTCTACTGAATCGGTAATAATGACCTCAGGTTTTATGGCTTGGCCAGAGTAGGTGGTATCGGGAATCTCCTTGATTTTTGCAGAATGGATGCTTCGCTGGCTGATAAAGAATTGATTGTTGTCTATTGAGCCAGTATAGTAACGCTTACCGGTAATGACAACGCGACTGCCGCCAGGTTTGATGTTATTGCGGTAGCTGACAGTATAGTTGCTGGCATCCACTAATTGACCATTACTTGTGACAGATTCTACTTCAGGCTTTTTCTCTGAGCCGTCATAGATGTAGTCTTCATGCTCCTTTAGTTTTACTACCGGTTGGTAATCCTTTATAGTGAAGTTTATGCATTTCCTGAAATTGACAGCAGTCTGGTAGCTATATCCTTCAGTGTAGGGGAAGGTGAAGGTGTAGGTGGTGGTGCCGTCTTCATTGTCGATAATCTCCTTCTCAGCCACTTCAACACTTCCTCCGTCAAGCTGAGGAGCACGTGCCGACTGCGCCTTGATGTTTCGTACAATAGTTATGTCATCTTTCTTAACGTAGTATTCCTTAGCAGGTTTGACGGTGATGGTCTTCTTGCCTTCAGTTACATTTGCTGAAACGGTGACATCCCCTAGTTCATAGTTAGAAGATTTTCCTTCCAATGTCTTAATGATGTCGTCAGCACCCTTGTTGATAGCCAGTGCGGTAATGCCCTGAGGAGCCTCATCAAAATGGATGTATGCACGGTTGGCAGGCAGCGTGCCCTCTGTGACCTGTACAAATTCGTTCTTGACGAGGATAAAGTTGACACCTCCCAAATCAGCCATATCCGTATTGGTTGTCGTTCCTTGGAAGAGTGTGGTGTTCGGTATGATGTCATTGGGCAGGGAAGCACTAGAATTAGTCTGAACAGCAAAGTCGCCAGTAGCTGTCCCGTTTCTCTTCATCAGCAAGGCAGTATTTCTTGGAATGAACTCTACTTGCCTGATGGTAAGCTCCTTGCCGTTGATGCCTGTGACAACATAAGCCTCAAGGCCATCTGCCAATGTCAGACTTTCAGCACCGTAGTAGGTCGTCCATTCGTTGTCGCTATCGAAATTAAGGGTGATGGTTCGTTCGTCACCGAGGTCTTCGATTTGGAAGTCCTTCTGTGCTTCACCGGTATAGTTGCCCATAAAGGTAATGTGTGCAGACGCTGTGCCGGCATTTATGTTGTCTGTGAATGTTACGGTGTAGTCCTTATCCTTGACAAGCTTTAAACCGTTATTATCTGTAATGTCAAGTTCAGGCTCAACAGCATTACCTGTATAGGGTTGTGTGGGGATATTTTTAATATTTTCTGCTGTCAACTCTTGGGCTTTGATGTTGAATTCGATTTCTTTAATTCCAGTATAGTTCTTCTTCAGACTGGTGATGATGACCTTGCCCTTGCCGACATCTTTGTTGTTGATAATGCTGATGCTGTATTCTTCGGCAGTGATGATATTTCTCTTTTCGCCATCTATCTCTACAGAATCAGAAACAAGCACCTCTGGCGTTATTTCTGTTCCAGTATAGGTGGCGTCACTGATTTCTTCGACTTTAACTAGGTTGATGTTTCGCTGGCTGATGTCAAACTCGCCATGGATGTCTTTCATGAATTTGCGTTTACCCGTGATGATAACCCAGCCCTTACCGGCATTTATGTTGTGCTCATAGCTGATGCTATAGTCGCTTGGGTCAACGACACTGTTGTTTTCACCATAGGTGACAGACTGCACTTCAGGAGTCTTTGCCATTCCATCATAGACATAGTTTTCGTGTTCAGCCAGATTAACCTTCGGGTTGAGGCCTGCAGTCTGGAAATTGGTACGCTTCTGGAAGTCGGTAACAACCTCATAGGTCGAGCCAGCAATAGGAGTAAAGGTGTATTCCGTCGGCTGGCTGGGGTCGGCATCTGGTGTGACAGCCGTCAGTTCCAGTGTTGTCCTGTCAATTTTTGGTGCACGTGCGGTGCCGGCATTGACGTTGCGGTAGACGGCAATGTTTTCCTTCTCGGCATAGTAGGAAGCTCCAGGCGTGATGGTCAGTTTCATGACATTTCCTTGTTGGATGAGCTTTGCCGTTCCGATGTTTACGTTATAAGCAGTGGTTTCGCCACCTTCTTTATATATATAGGTGGTACCCTCGTCGTTGTTGGACTCGTTTCCGAAATAGAGGTGGCTATAGTTGTTCTCGTTGAGCGTAATGTAGCAACGGAAAGGCGGCAGTACGCCTTGATTGCTCTTGACGAACGCGTCACCGTTGAGCACGTATTTATCACCCGCCAAGCTGGAGAAGTTGTTGATGCCTGTTGTAGATCCTTTGAAGAGATCGGTGTTGAACGTGATGCCAGCATCTTGTGCGATGGTTGTATTGTTGGGAATGCTGTACCAATCATCCTCTTGCAGTGCGTCTCCTTCGTAGTGAAGCAACAAAGCTTTCTCTCTGTGGATGTAGCTAAGTTGTGTGAGTTGGATTTCGCTTCCGTTAACCCCAGTGACAGTATAGGCTTCCATACCCTCAGGGAGCTGAAGGTCGATGGCGGAATAGTAGGTCTGCCACTTGTTCCCTCCAAAGACGATGTTGGCTTTTCTTTGCATGATGACATTGATGTCTACTGCATCGCTTGCAATAGAACTGACCGATGCAGGTAGGCGCAGCGTTCTAAGTCTCGAATCAAAATAGGAGGCACTGAAGTTAAAGGCGTTGCTCTTGATGGTTGTTATGCCTTCTGGAAGTTCGATGCTCTCCTGCAGAGGACAGTTGTAGAATGCGTATGTGTTAATCGTTGTTGATGCGTAGGGGTTGTTCTCATTAAACCCCAATAATGTCAAATTGCTACAGCCGTTAAATGCACTTCCGCCAATGGCAGTCAGCGTAGACGGTAGATAGATGCCGGTCAGTTTTTTAGAATTGGAGAAAGCCCGTTCACCTATTGATGTCAGTCCCTCTGGAAGATTGCCTTCAGTAATGGCGCTCTCTTGGAATGCACTTCTGCCAATAGTCTTCAGCGAGTTGGAGAAGTTTACGCGTAGTCCTTCCTCGATGTCTTTTCCTGCATATTGGAATGCGCTCTGTCCAATCTCGGTGACAGTTGAAGGAATGGTGATGGACGAGAGGTTATAGTGGCACAAAAAAGCATTGTTGCCGATGCGCTTAACACCGCTTAACCAGTCAATGTTGTTGCTGATGTCCTTCGGACAGCTTATCAGTTCATATCCCCCTTCATCGAGTTTAGCATACAACACGCCTCCGTAACTTTTGTATTTGGTGTTGTCATTGTCAACGGTAATGCTAGTCAGCGTGTTTGGTGTTAGAGTGTTGACAAAAGCCGTCTCGGGTATGTTTGTGATGCTACTGGCAATGGTAAGGCTATAACCAGACACATAGCGGAATGCCGCACTCTGTATATCAGTAACCGGACATTGGTTGATGGAAGGGTAGATGACAAGTTGGCGGTTGGCTGGAGCTGACGGCTCATCAAAGCCGTTTCGCTCACCATCGCCGTTACCCACGCTGAAGTACTGATTGGGGTCACTCCAGGTTCCTTGGTGGTAGTATTTGATGCCTTTGAAGATGATGCAAAGCCGTCTGCTAATGCTCGTCTCGGCGAAGTCAACATTCATGTTTGTTGGCAGCGTTTCACTGTCAAAACACAGTGTACGCAACGAGGATGAAGCGTTGCTGAGGGCATCGCTGGCAATGCCGATGACGGTGTACGCCACGTTGTTGACACGAATCTGGTCGTGTATTCTGAGGGTATCCTCATTATTCGCACACGCAGTGACCGTAGCACTACTGCCTTGGTAGGTGTAGGTTACTCCCTCAATTTGGACTTCCTCTGCCTGTATGCTCATGGTAAAGAGCGTTAGCAGTGTACCTAAAACTAAAGAAAACTGTTTCATGATGCTTTGTTGTAAATTTTTAAGTGCAAAGATACAAAATAATTTAAATATTAAAGATGAAAGATTAAAAAAAATGATGAGAGATGAAAAAATATTTGTATCTTTGCAGTCGTTATGGCAAAGGAAAAAACTATGTATGTCTGCGAGAACTGTGGACAAGAGTCGGCAAAATGGATAGGCAAGTGTCCTGCCTGTGGACAGTGGAACACGTTCAAGGAGATAAAGACGGCCGCCCCCACGCCATCACGGAAGGATACGAGGTGGAATGCCAGCGGAGGTATCTCGACAAAGGGCAAGGATGCCGCCAAGGTGTTGCGTCTTCGTGACATCTCTGCGCACGACGAGCCTCGTATTGACTTGAAAGATGCCGAACTGAATCGAGTCCTGGGTGGTGGCTTAGTGCCTGGAAGTATTGTCTTGTTGGGTGGTGAACCAGGTATCGGCAAGTCAACATTGTTGCTGCAGACGATGCTGAATATTTCGAGTGACGAGGGGAAGGACATACATGTGCTTTATGTCAGTGGAGAGGAGAGTGCCCATCAGCTGAAGATGCGCGCCGAGCGGTTGTTGGGTTATTCATCGGGTGAGCCGATGAGTACAGGGAGTGGGGAGGTGAGCGACAACTTCCTCGTCCTGTGCGAAACTTCGCTGGAGTCAATCTTTGAGCATGTCAGTGAGGTACAGCCGAACTTGCTGGTTGTAGACTCCATCCAGACTATTTCAACGGAGGACGTGGAGTCGAGTGCCGGTTCTATTGCTCAAGTACGTGAGTGTGCCTCTGCCTTACTGCGCTTTGCGAAGGGGAGTGGTGTTCCTGTCATTCTTGTTGGTCATATCACGAAAGAAGGAGCCTTGGCAGGTCCTAAGATTCTGGAGCACATTGTTGATACCGTCATCCAGTTTGAGGGCGACCAGCACTATATGTACCGCATACTGCGCAGCATCAAGAACCGTTTTGGAAGCACGTCAGAACTGGGTATCTACGAGATGCGACAGACGGGGTTGCGCCAGGTGTCTAACCCTTCAGAGCTGTTGCTCACAGAAGACCATGACGGCTTAAGTGGTGTTGCCATTTCCAGTGCCATTGAGGGTGTTCGACCTTTCTTGGTAGAGACGCAAGCCCTGGTGAGTTCAGCTGCCTACGGCACACCGCAACGAAGTGCCACCGGCTTTGACCAGCGCCGTCTGAACATGCTGTTGGCCGTGCTGGAAAAGCGCGTAGGTTTCAAGTTGATGCAGAAGGATGTCTTTCTGAATATCGCTGGTGGCCTGCGGGTTACGGACATGGCAATGGATCTGAGTGTCATTGCCGCCGTGTTGTCAAGCAATGTCGACACACCGATAGAAAGTGGATGGTGTATGGCTGGCGAGGTAGGATTAAGTGGTGAGGTGCGTCCCATTGCCCGCATAGAACAGCGCATAGCAGAGGCTGAGAAGCTGGGATTCCAGCACATCATCATCCCCAAGTACAATCTCTCGGGCTTAAACCGAAAGAAGTTCAAGATAGAGCTTGTGCCTGTGCGCAAGGTAGAGGAGGCGCTGCGTACCCTCTTTGGATAGCGGTGACCTATAGCGTGTTTTACAACCTGCATGTCAGCCCTATCTTAGTCTCGAAGGTCTTGGCACGAACAGTTTTGTAGTATTTATAGAAAGTGCGTCGAGAATAGAAGGCAGCAGAGAGCGTGACAGCCCATTGGCGTGTCAGATGAATATCCAGGAAGGGGTTGACCACCAGGAGCGCCGCATTGCTGCGGTCGCCCTGAACATTCAGATAGTGTAAGTCTTTGGAGCCATTAGCAAAGGCCTGCAGGTCTTTATTCTCATAGCCCTTCCAGGTATAGATGCGGAAGTATTTAGCATTGAGCACGAAACGAGCATAACGCCCGATGTCGAGTTGAGTCTTGGACTTGATGCTGAAGCCGCTGCCCATATTGTAGTCACGCTCAATAACGTTGAAGTAGTCGCTCTTAGTACCACCAAGCAGTATGGCGCTGAGGAATATACGCTGCTCCAGTCCTGTGAGCGCGCCAGTACGTGGCAGAGACAAGATGAAGCCCGGCCCGAAGGCAGCAGCCTCGCTGATGCGGTAGGGCGTGAGGCTAGAGCCCTCCTTGATAGGTTTAGCGTCATAGTAGTTGAAGTGCTGATAAATGCCAAACTCGCCTGCCATGTTCTGTCCATTAGAGTGAGGAATGGTCTTGTCGAGAATGGGAGTGCTCCAGAGTCGTCCCACAATGTTCAGCGTATTCACCAGCGGTTGTCCGCCGCCGAAGGCAGCGTTCATCTCAAGGTCGAAGAAGTCGTAAGGAGTGGTGTGCTTCTCGCCGTCAACAGAAGCGCCGTAGGTGAGCGTCATGTTGATGTAGGGAGCATGTACGCCTCGGAAGAGCGCTCCGTTGTCGGCGAGATAGCGCCATCCGACACAGAACGACACGTCGACAGGTGTCTCCGTGAAGTTGTGATAGAGGTAGTTGCTGTGGCTTACTCGCCATGCGTCGCCGCTGAAGATGCGGTGCAGTCCCTGTATGGGGTTGATGACGGCAGAAGCCGCTTCGCGCAGGAATCGGCGTAAGCCCCGGCTGTTGTCGTTCAGGATGGTCAGGCTCAGTCGGTGCGCTATTTCGCCGATGGCTATGCCGCCGCATGTGGTGGCTATGACATCGTTGATGGCCGGTGGCTCCGTTTCGCCCAGGAACTCCCACATCAGCGAGCCACCTAAGGCATAGGGAGCCGACTCCCAGAAGTTCAGTCCGTTAGTGCGTGCAGCATTGAAGTATAGGTTGCCGTGATAGGGATGAGCAAACATGTTGGTGATGAAAAAGTCGTTGTCCCATACCATGCCGTCGGTAAAGTTTCGCTTCAGCGAGCGTAGCGTAGTCTGCGCGAAGTCAGATTTCAGTACCCAGCGGTCGAACAGCTGTACTCCCAGATTGATGCCCGTAACCTCCGCCGCCGCCTGCCAGTAGCGTTTTCTGACGGGCAGTGCCATAGTGCTGTCGCAGAAGTGCAGTTGTGCGTGTTCGTCATCCAAGACCCGTCTCCACGCCTCATTCTGGTTGCGCGGGTGGCAGTAAGTCAGGCCAAACTCCAGCAGAGGGCGGTTGCGGTAAGTCTCGTTGCGACTGTAGTAGCGAGTAATGCCCCAGCCAACAGAGGCAAAGACACCAATCTTTTTGCTCATCTGCCAGTCGGCATTGATTCGGGCCTGCAGGGAGTACAGCCGTTCGGGCTTGTCGTTGCTGTGTCTGGTGAACGTCTCAACGTGGTAGAAGCCGATGTCGCCGCTCAGGCTCCATTTGGGCGACAGTTGAAAGTATTGCCCCAGTCGGTAGAACAGCGCACCGGAGAACTTCGAGTCAAGGCCCATGAAGTGAGTTCCTATGCCAATGATGTTATAGGTGCTTTTGTTACGGTAGCGTACGGCCAGATTAGACTTGCTGGAAGAGCCCCCATAGAGCATCAGGTCGATGTCAGTAGCAGGATTGATGTTCACCAGACCAATTTTGTGTCCGATGCTGTCGTAGGTCATGTTAATGATACCAATCTGCCAGCCCTTAGGGTGCCTGCGGGCAACGTTGAACACTCCAATCTGAGCGCCGTTTAGGGAGTCAGTGTAGTTGACAGCCCCCCACTGCCAGGCATTCATAGTGCCTGATGACACATTGAGGATGCCCGAAAGCTGTAACCCTCTGCTCATGCCGCTGCCGATGTTGCTGACACCTGCCAGTTGCAGTCCCCTGAATGGTTGGGTGGTGATATTGGACACACCTGCCAGCTGAACGCCTCGTCCGCCATAGGGAGTTACCGAGGAGATGAAGCCCAACTGCATGCCTTTCACCGAGTCTTGTACACTGACAATGCCCACGGGAAACCGTTGAGCCGTCAACGTCATGCTCAGAGAGCATAATATTGCCAAAAGTCCAACTCTTTTCATCAGACTTTCTGGTTTATGTTTCATAGTCTGTTGGGTCTTCAATGCCTGCTTCGCAGAAGGCCTCGCGACGTTCCACACAGGTGCCGCACTTGCCACAATGCGCATTGCCTCCCTTGTAGCACGACCACGTCTTGCTATAGTCGATGCCCAGCGTCTTACCCCTGCGGGCAATGTCGGCCTTAGTCAGAAGGGTATAGGGTGAGCGCAGCCCTACGCGTACAAAGGTTCCTGCCCGGGCAGCCAGGTTGAAGGCATCCACGAACTGTGGGGTGCAGTCAGGGTAGATGGTATGGTCGCCACCGTGGTTCGCCATCATCACGTATTTCAGACCGTTCGACTCAGCTATGCCCACGGCAACAGACAACATGATGCCATTGCGGAAGGGTACCACCGTCGACCGCATGTTCTCGTCGGCATAGTGTCCCTCGGGAATGTCGGCGCCACCTTCCAGCAGCGAGCTCTTGAAATACTTCGTCATGAACTCCAGTGGGATGACTATGTGGCGGATGCCCAGTTGGCGGCAGTGCCACTGAGCATAAGGAATCTCACGGGCGTTATGCTTTGACCCATAGTCGAACGAGACGGCCAGTGCGATACGCTCCCGCTCATCATATAATAAGGTAGTGCTGTCGACGCCACCGCTGAGAATTAAAACAGAATCTTTCATAATTGCTTGCAAAGGTACAAAAAAATCCGTACCTTTGCACGACTTTTTTAGAAAAATATGATGTATAAACCACTTTTCAATCAGCGCAAAGCACTCCGCTTCCGCCAGTTTTCGCGGAAGGGATATGCTCTCTTTGCCTGCTTGGGGCGTGTTGTCACCATTGGTGTGCTGAGTGTTGCTACGCAGCAGACGGCCATTGCTGCCAGTGACAACAACAGGGTGGCTGATGGTTCCGCCACCAGCATGACTGCCGCCGACAGCCTAAGCACGGACAAGGAGGTGACGCTCGAAGACCTGGAGGTCACGGGGGCCCGCGCACCGCTTGCACTTGGGCAAGCCGCGAGAATGGTCACTGTACTGAGTCGCGAGGATATTCAAGCGGCGCCAGTACAAAGTATTAACGATTTGCTGAAGTATGCCGTAGGCGTCGACGTGCGTCAGCGCGGTCCACTTGGTGCCCAGACGGACATCGGCATCCGAGGCAGTAGCAGTGAGCAGATTGCAATCCTGCTGAACGGCATTAACATCTGCGATGCGCAGACGGGCCATAATGCCTTCGACCTACCATGTGACGTGAGTGATATCATCCGCATCGAGGTGCTGGAGGGTCCTGCCGGCCGTGTCTATGGTACCTCATCGTTGGTGGGTGCGATCAACATTGTGACGAGTGAAACGAGAGGTGAGAGACGAGAGACAAAAGGAGAAAGAAATGTTCAGGCGCGCATGGAGGGAGGCTCTTTTGGCTACTGGTCTACCGCAGGCCGCATCAGCCTCCGTTCCCTAGGGGAAGTGTCGGGGATGGGCTCCTCTCTTTCTGCATCATACACCCGCTCGGATGGCTACCAACGCTCGAAGGCGGAACGGCTGAACAGCGACTACAGGGGTGGCAAGCTATTCTATCAGGGTATGTACGACCATGATGACTTCCGCATGAACTGGCATGCGGGCATGTCGGTCAAGGGCTGGGGCTCGAACACCTTCTACAGCGCAAAGTACGACGAGCAGTATGAGCGTACCATGAAGTGGTATGCGGCGTTGCAGGGCGAGACGAAGGGTCGTCTGCACTTCCGTCCGGCCATTTACTGGAATCGTTCTTACGACCGTTTCGAACTGATACGCGACATGGAGGACAAGGTGCCCTTTAACCATCACCGCACAGATGTCTTCGGCATCAACCTGAACAGTTACTTCGACTGGCTACTGGGACGTACGGCCTTTGGCGCTGAGTTCCGCAACGAGGACATTGTCAGCGGCAACCTAGGTGAGCCACTGAGCAGCCCGCATGGACCTTACAAGGTGGGGCTGAACCGCTCGAACCTCTCATTCCACCTCGAGCATAATGTGCTGCTGCACCGCTTCACGCTGTCGGCAGGCATCGTGGCGGTGAAGAACACATGGAACGAGATGCCTTTTACCGTCTATCCTGGTGTAGATGCCAGCTACCGCATCGGCAACGACTGGAAGGTATATGCCTCGTATAACTCGTCACTGCGCATGCCGTCGTTTACCGAGCTATATTATAGCGTGGGTGGTCATCAGGCTGACAAGCACCTGAAGCCTGAGGAACTGCATGCCGTGGAGGGTGGCGTTAAATACCTGACACCCGCCATCACGGCACAGGTCAGCGTCTACTACCACCATCTGCGTAACATGATTGACTGGGTGATGGATCCCTCGACAGCAGATCCTGTCTGGCAGAGCGTGAACCATACGAAGGTCAACACGCTGGGCTTCGAGTCGTCAGTCAGTCTGAGTATGGAGCAGCTGCTGGGTTGGCGGAAGTCGTCGTTCAGTGTGGCCTACAGCTATAACGATCAAAGCAAGCGCGAGACGGCACTGCTGACGCAGTCGAAGCTGGAGTATCTGCGCCATAAACTTGTGGCCCAACTACAGATGCGACTGGTGGGCAGTTTTGACTTGGGCGTGAAGTACCGCTTGCAGAAACGCACGGGAACTTATACCACTATCGATGGTGTGCTGGAACCGTACCATACGTATGATGTGGTGGACACGCGTCTGGCGTGGAATGCCGACCGTTATAGTGTGTACGGAGAATTGAACAACCTGTTTGGTCGCCACTATACAGACTATGGCAACGTGCCGCAACCTGGCACGTGGCTGATAGTCGGAGCAAAGATAAACTTCGATTTGTGATTTCCTGAAGGCACCATGAGAAACACCTGAGAGCCTGTCAGATGAGACCCATCTGGCGGGCTTTCTCCAGCAATAGTTGCATCAGCGGTTCACGTTCGTTCTCCACCTTGTTGTCTAGTACGGCATCTTTGAGGTATTGTTTCAGCACGCCGACCTCACGGCTGGGCTGAAGATGGAAGAGCTCCATAATCTCATTGCCGTCAATAACAGGTTGCAGCAAACGCTTGTAGTCTTTCTCCTGCAAGTCTGTGAGTTTCTCACGCACCATGCGGAAGTTCTCGAGAAACATTTTCTTTTTAACTTCGTTCTTTGAGGTGATGTCAGCTTCGCAGAGTGTCATCAGGTCATCAATGTCATCACCAGCATCACTCAGCAGACGGCGCACGGCAGAGTCGGTCACCTCGCTGTCGGCAATGACCTGGGGGCGCATGTGCAGGTCGACCAATTTCTGCACATATTTCATTTCAGCGCCCATGGGCAGTTTAAGCCGGCGGAATAGCTGCGGCACCATCTTTGCCCCGATGGTGTTGTGGCTATGGAATGTCCAGCCTACACCCGGCTCCCATCTTTTCGACTTCGTCTTTCCGATGTCGTGTAGCAATGCCGCCCACCGCAGCCAGAGGTGAGAGGTGAGCGGTGTGCCGCTGGAATTCGATTGCGCAGCAACAACGTTTTCAAGGACTTCGAGCGTATGGTCGAAGTTGTTCTTGTGCGCCTTGCCGTCACGTTTCTCTATGATGTCCAGCGCACTGAGCTCAGGCAGGATAATTTGTAGCAAACCGGCACTTTGCATGTATTCAAGTCCCACGCTAGGGTGGGGTGCCATCATGATTTTGTTGAGCTCCACCTCAATGCGCTCAGCACTTACGATACGGATGCGCTCGGCCATGTGTTGCAGGGCATCAAAAGTCTCTGGCTCAATTTCGAAGTTCAACTGCGTGGCAAAACGGATACAGCGCATCATGCGCAGGGGGTCGTCCGAGAAAGTAATCTCTGGGTCAAGTGGTGTGGCAATGATGCCTTCCTGTAGGTCGGCAATGCCGTTGAAGGGGTCAACCAGTTCGCCAAAGCGCGTCTTGTTCAGACAGATAGCCATCGCGTTGATGGTGAAGTCGCGTCTGTTCTGGTCATCCTCCAGCGTGCCGTCTTCCACGATGGGTTTGCGCGAGTCGTGACTATAGCTTTCTTTGCGTGCTCCTACGAACTCCACCTCCATGTCACACATCTTTACCTGTGCAGTACCGAAATTGCGGAAGACGCTGAGGTGGGCCCGTCTGCCTAACCGTTGTTTCAAGTTCGTGGCTACCTCAATGCCGCTACCTACCACAACCACGTCAATATCATCAGAGGGTCGTTCAAGAAAAATGTCGCGGACATAGCCGCCCACCACATAACATTCCACTCCCATCCCGTCAGCCACTTCGCCTATCAGGTGGAAAATATCGTGATCTAGTATTTTTGCTAACGCTTGGTCTGAATACAGCTTCATGGCTGCAAAGGTACAAAAAAAATTAAAGATTAAAGATGAAAGACGAAAGAATAAGATGAAAGATGAAAAATTATTTGTACCTTTGCCACCCAAATAAGTAAACAAAGATGGTGATGAAGCGAATCCTGATACTTTTTGTCGTTGTCGTATGTCTAACGGGTTGCGGTAATCGGCGTGAAGCGCAAAAGCGGCAGCTGCGGCATGACTTGCGGACACAATTCTATGCCAAGGAATTGCGAAAGGTGGAAGCAGAACTGTCAAAGACCGACAGTCTCTTGCAACTGGCATTGTCAGATCCAGATACGTTGAATGTCCAGAAGCGTATCCGTCTGGACTCACTGAAGTTGGAGGCTGATGTCCAAGGGGCAAAGATACGTTATATCCATAAGAAGCAAAAAGAAATAGAGTAATTTTTTTTGCTGTGTCATCAATAATTTGTAATTTTGCAGGCGATTATGGCAAATAATGAAGCAAAAACCAACGTTCAGTTTGAGCAGGTGATAGCCGAGTGCCGCTCGCTGTTTGAGAAGAAACTCCACGATTATGGGGCCTCGTGGCGCATACTGCGCCCCGCATCACTCACCGACCAGTTGTTTATCAAGGCCAAGCGCATCCGCTCTTTGGAGATAAAGAAAGAGTCGCTTGTCGGAGAGGGCATACGGCCAGAGTTCATTGCCCTTATCAACTACGGCATTGTAGGACTCATCCAGTTGGCACAAGGCTTTAGCGATACGGTGGATATAACTCCTGCGGAGGCGATGACGCTCTATGACCATTATGCGCAGGAGGCTCTGGCTTTGATGAAGCGTAAGAACCACGACTATGATGAGGCTTGGCGGGGCATGCGCGTCAGTTCTTATACTGATTTCATCCTGACGAAAATAGAACGTATCAAGGAGATTGAGAATCTGGATGGTGGTACGCTGGTAAGCGAGGGCATTGATGCCAATTACATGGACATCATCAACTATGCTGTCTTTGGTGCTATAAAACTGGGAGTTGAGGACAAGGAGTGTTAATATATAACAATTGAGAAAGGTCATTGTAAATATAGCCCGACTGGTATTGGCAGTAACTTTCGTGCTGTCAGGGTTTGTAAAAGCCGTCGACCCGCTGGGCACACAATATAAGATAGCCGATTACCTGCAGGCGTTACACCTGAGTGCTTATGCCCCAGACTTTGTAACTTTGGGAATGAGCGTCCTGCTGTCGGCAATAGAGTTCGGACTGGGCATCTGTTTGCTCTTTGCCATCCGCCGCCGGTTGGCATCGTTGCTGACACTGCTGGCTCTGATAGTGATGACACCCCTTACACTGTGGTTGGCAGTGGCCAATCCGATAAGTGATTGTGGGTGTTTTGGTGATGCCATCGTGCTGACCAATTGGCAGACCTTCTGGAAGAATGTCGTACTGCTGGTGGCTGCCGTCATCGTGAGATGCTGGCCGCTGGACATGGTGCGGTTTATCAGCCGTAGCAAACAGTGGATAGTCATCAACTACTCTGCGATATTCATCTTAGTGGTGTCTGGGCGGTCTTTATATGACCTGCCATACTTTGATTTCCGCCCCTATCATATAGGGACAGACCTTAAAGCTGGCTGGCAGAAGATGTTACAAGGCGAGGAGTCGCCTTATGCCGATTTCTTTATGGAACGTGCAACCGATGGTGAAGACATAACCGATTCGCTGTTGACGGGTAAGGGCTACCTCTTCCTGCTTGTCGCTCCTCATCTGGAACAGGCAGACGACAGTCAGTTGGACCTCATCAATCAGGTCTACGAATATGCCCAAGACCACGATTATCCGTTCTACTGCATGACAGCAAGCGGCGAGGAAGATATCGTGCGCTGGCAGGACCAGACGGGAGCAGAGTATCCGTTCTGTCATACTGATGACATCGTACTGAAGACAATGATTCGTAGTAATCCTGGACTGCTGCTGCTGAAGGATGGTGTCATCATACGAAAGTGGAGCCACAATAGGTTGCCTGACGAATATACGCTCAACGGGCGTTTGGAGACGCTTGAGATTGGCAGTCTGCCAGAAGACTCCATTCCACAGAAGGTGCTTTATATCTTCTTGTGGTACATCCTGCCCCTGTTGCTGCTCTCACTGGGCGACCGTCTGTGGGCATGGTCACGCTGGGCAAAGAAAAAAGAACAGTCAAGTAAAGTAAATAAATTTTTTAAAAAAGACAAGAAAGATGAGAAAGAAGATTGTAGCAGGCAACTGGAAGATGAACCTGAACCTGCAGGAAGGAGTGGCGCTGGCCAAAGAACTGAACGCAGCACTGAAGGCCGAGAAGCCTAATTGTGATGTAATCATTTGCACACCGTTCATCCACTTGGCATCTGTCGCTCAGGAACTTGATCCAGCCCTCGTGGGTCTGGGCGCAGAGAACTGTGCCGATAAGGAGAAGGGTGCCTTCACAGGAGAAGTGAGTGCAGAAATGGTGAAGTCAACAGGTGCACAGTATGTTATATTGGGCCACTCTGAGCGTCGTGAATATTACAAGGAGACACCAGAGATTCTGAAAGAGAAGGTGCTGCTGGCACTGAAGAATGGTCTGAAGGTCATCTTCTGCATTGGTGAGACGCTGGCTGAGCGCGAGGCCAACCAACAGAATGCCGTTGTGAAGGCAGAACTGGAGGGTAGTGTCTTCAACCTCAGCGAGGAGGACTTCCGTAAGATAGTCATTGCCTATGAACCCATCTGGGCTATCGGTACAGGTAAGACTGCTACGGCCGAGCAGGCAGAAGTAATCCATGCCTATATCCGTTCTATCATTGCTGCGAAGTACGGACAAGCAGTTGCCGACGATACCAGCATCCTGTATGGTGGCTCCTGCAAGGCCAGCAATGCCCCTGAGCTTTTTGCTAAAGCCGACATTGACGGTGGACTCATTGGTGGCGCCTCACTGAAGTGTGCCGACTTCAAGGGTATCATTGATGCATGGAAATAAGTGACAGTAATACGGTGAAGAAGTAAAAAAGAAAAAAGTATTATGAAGACAAAACAATATCAAATATTAAAAACGGTGTTGGTAGTTTTACCTTTTTACCTTTTTACTTCTTTGCCGCTAACTGCGCAGACCTTCACCCAGCGTCTGCAAAAACACAGTGGCAGCCAGGGCACTGTGGTCATTCATCAGAGCGACAGCATTGACCAGTTAGTCAACACTACAGTCTTAGGCAATGTAAACAGGCCCCAGACACCACCATCTTCACCAGCCTCTGGCAATAGTTCTACTCCAGCGGCGAAACCAGTGACGCCTACCGCTGCTGACAAGACACCGGCAGGACAGGATGAGCAGGCAGAGGAAATCGCGAAGCCCCGTACCATAAAGGCTATTGGCTACCGTGTACAGGCCTTTGCCGGTGGCAATTCCCGTGCAGACCGTCAGCGTGCAGAGGCCATTCGCAACAGCATCAAGAGTCATTTTCCCAATGTTCCCGTCTATGTCCACTTCTATAGTCCCCGCTGGATATGTCGTGTTGGCAACTACAGAACCTATGAGGAGGCTCATCAGATGCTGTCCAGTCTAAAGAGTTTGGGTTTTGACCAGTGTACCATTGTCAAGGGAAAAATCTCTGTCGCTTCCTATTAACACCTTAATATATTATATGTATCCAGAGAACGAAATTTTCAGAGAAGGGCTTGATGAATTAGCAGCTCACTACAAGGACATCCTGTCACTGCTGGGCGAGGACCCTCATCGCGAAGGTTTGCAGAAGACCCCTATGCGTGTAGCCAAAGCCATGCAGGTGCTGACGCGTGGCTACGAGATGGATGCCCACCAAGTGTTGCGCGATGCCTTGTTCAAGGAAGACTATTCGCAAATGGTCATAGTCAAGGACATCGATTTCTTCTCACTCTGTGAACACCACATGCTGCCTTTCTATGGAAAGGCCCATGTAGCCTATATCCCTAACGGCTATATCACAGGACTCTCTAAGATAGCGCGTGTTGTCGACATCTACAGCCACCGTCTTCAGGTTCAGGAGCGGATGACACTGCAAATCAAGGAGTGCATCCAGCAGACACTGAAGCCCTTGGGCGTCATGGTGGTTGTCGAAGCTCGCCATATGTGTATGCAGATGCGGGGTGTCGAGAAGCAGAATGCCATCACGACCACCAGCGATTTCTCTGGAGCTTTCAATCAGGCGAAGACACGCCAGGAGTTCATGAACCTTATCCACAACAAATCATAAAACCAAATACTAAAGCACTATGGATCAGTTTAACAGAGACACTTACAAGAAAGAGACCCTCTTTCAGGAGTTCTATCACAGTTGTCTGGGCAAGATTATTATCCTTGCCGCCATTGCCCTCATCCTCTTTATCGTTGCCATTATCACGGTGCCTACCGAGAAGAAAATGCTTCAGGCCACGATGGATAATATTCACCAGTGCCTGCAGGACAACGACAGTATCAACAACGACAATCTCGACGAAGACTTTGCCAACGTGGTGCGCACCTACTCAGAGGCCGATACCACACTGACCAATCGCGAGTTGTTGAAGTGTTTTTATGAATTCAATACGTTGGAGGTTTATGACCATACGTCTTTCAAGACGGCTTATGTGCGGAACACACGCCATCCGCAGGGTGTCCGTGTAGGCATTGGTGTCTTTGGTGTTGTCATCTCCACGGTCAATTATGAAGACCTCGTGCTTGATCTCGGTCCTGCTCGTGGCGACTATAACGAGCGCTTGGTGCCTCCGCCTGCTCAAGATGAGTATTTCGGAGACAATCCCCACCTCAAACCCTATCACTACAAGGGCAACCCCGACGACTAAATGCTTGTTGCAGGGTGGTCAGTACCTTTAGTAGCTTGCAGTGCAGGGTATGCCTGCAGCAATGACACGGTCGCGAATGGCATCAAGCTGTTCGCGACTGGCTTTTTCCAGACCTTGGGCGGGCGTCTCGCGGTCAATGGTGTAAACCATTACCTGCTGAGGCCCTATCTCCTTGACCGCCTTCAGCCACGGGGCTACGAACGCTTCACCAGTATTGTCCACCGATTTCCCCTTACAACATCCTCGCATGAACATCGTCTGGATGATGACATGTCCGTTGAAAGCTTTCATGCGTTCAATGATGTGCTTTACATCATAGCTCCCGTTGGGACGGTCCACCTTGTTTATATAAGTAGGGTCAACGGTGTCCAGCTTCAGAATGTTGTCATCCACCCGCAGCAAGGCATCGTGAACCGTCTGGCGGTGAATCATGGTGGAGTTCGACAACACACATACCTTAGCATTCGGACAGTACTTGTCGCGCAACCTGATGGCGTCATCTATTATTTCTGCAAAGTGCGGATGACACGTAGGCTCACCATTACCCGCAAAGGTCAGCACATCAGGCAGCTGGTTTTCGGCAACCATCTGTTGCAGCTGTCTTTCCAGTTTTTCGGCAACCTCTTCACGCGAAGGCATCGGCAGGGTAGGGCGATGGTCTGCGTTGAAGCCACATTCACAATAGATACAGTCAAACGAGCATACCTTGCCATCTGCAGGCAGAAGGTTAATGCCCAACGAAATGCCCAGTCGGCGGCTATGTACAGGGCCGAAAATGGGCGACGGATAGATAATCGTACTCATAATTGAGTACAAAGTTAATGCAAAAATGGCGAAATTCCAAAAGAAATTTGGTTTTTCGCTCACTTATTTGTACCTTTGCAGGCAAAGCCTGCGAAACTGCTCACGCTCGGTCATCGATACCAGTATCATGACGCTTGCTAAATCGCAGCTTTGTACGAAATAGGTGTATTACGTCTAAAAGAGAATAATGAGCAAGAATAAGCGCAAAGCCCGCAGCCGCCGTGGTCTGCAGGTCGTTACTTTATGTATAAGCACTACAATGGTGCTCGTGTTGTTAGGAATGGTGGTGTTCTTCGTACTCTCGGCTCACAACTTGTCAGCCCACATGAAGGAGAACCTCACTGTCACCGTTATGTTGAAAGACTCCGTGTCGCTGAACGATGCCCGTCATTTCTGTCGTGACCTCTATCATCGTCCCTATTCCCATAACATTGATTACATCAGTAAGGAACAGGCCAAACGCGAGCAAGTCAAGGAGCTGGGCAGCGACCCTAGCGAGTTTCTTGGCTTTAACCCCTTCCCTGCCACCCTTGAGATTAAGTTGAATGCCGACTATGCCAACCGTGACTCGCTGAAATGGATAGCTAAGGAGATTCGTAAGGACTCACGTGTGAGCGACTTGGCGTATATGGAAGACCTGATGGACAAGGTGAATGCCAATCTCAGCCGTGTCAGTCTCATACTGTTGGTACTGGCGGTGCTGCTCACCTTTGTGTCGTTCTCGCTCATCAGCAATACTGTGCGACTCAGCGTCTATGCCAACCGCTTCGTCATTCATACCATGAAACTGGTGGGCGCCTCGTGGGGCTTCATCCGTCGCCCTTTCCTCCGTCAAGCCATGGGGGTAGGACTCATTGCCGCCATACTTGCCATTGTCATCCTGGGGGCATGCTACTATGCGTTGTGGGTCATCCAACCAGGAGTCGACGAGATAGTTACGTGGCAGGTGCTGTCTATTACCGCCGGTGCTGTCCTGCTGTTCGGCCTCATCATCACGGCACTGTGTGCGTGGCTCGCCGTCAACAAGTTCCTGCGCATGCGTGCTCGTGAACTTTATAAGATTTAATGTCGAGATAACGAAACATCAAAATATATGGATAAGAAAGATTTAGCTTTCGATAGAGTAAACTACATCCTGCTTGCCATCGGAATGGCAGTAGTGGTGATAGGCTTCCTGCTCATGAGTGGCCCAGGCTCCTCGGAGACAGCCTACGAACCCGACATCTTCAGCACCCGCCGCATCAAGGTGGCTCCGCTGGTTTGTCTGATAGGCTTCGTGTCAATGATTTATGCGGTAGTAAGGAGACCAAAGGATAAGGAGGTAACGAAATGACATGGATTGAGACCATCATCATCTCCATTGTTGAAGGACTGACGGAGTTTCTGCCAGTATCTTCGACGGGGCACATGATTATCACGCAGAATCTGCTGGGCATCCCACAGGGTGACCCCTTTGTCCATGCTTTTACGTTTATCATTCAGTTTGGTGCCATCCTCTCCGTAGTATGTCTCTACTGGAAGCGTTTCTTCCAGTTCGACAACACGCCGGCTCCTGCTGGCAGTACCACGTTTCAGAAGCTGAAACACCGTTTCTATTTCTACTGGCTGCTGCTCATCGGTGTCCTGCCTGCCGTTGTGGTGGGGTTGGCTGCTAAGAAGTCAGGCTTGCTCGACTGGCTGCTCGACAGCGTGGAGGTCGTAGCCGTCATGCTTGTCGTGGGTGGTGTCTTTATGTTGTATTGTGACAAGCTGTTCAATAAGGGCAGTGACGAGAATAAGATTAACGAGAAGCGCGCCTTCAACATCGGACTGTATCAGTGTATATCGGTCATCCCGGGTGTCTCGCGCTCTATGGCAACCATCGTTGGTGGTATGACACAGGGATTGACGCGTAAGAAGGCTGCCGAGTTCTCCTTCTTCCTCGCCGTACCTACGATGGCCGGAGCCACCCTGCTCGACCTGCTCGACCTGCTGAAGGAAGAGGCCTCGTGGGCCACGGCGCACAACATCACCATGCTCATCTTGGGTTGCGCTGTATCCTTCATTGTTGCCCTGCTGGCCATGAAGTGGTTTGTGGGATTCTTGACGAAGTATGGCTTCAAAGCCTTTGGCTATTACCGTATAATTGTTGGCGGCATCATCATCGTGTTGCTGCTGACAGGACACTCACTTGCAATGGTTGACTAAATGAACTTCACAGAAGGCGAATATATCTTCATCAACAAGCCCTACGGCATGACATCGTTTGGTGCTTTGGCATTCGTGCGAAGCCGCATCTCCAGAAAGATGGGGGTCAAGCGCGTCAAGACAGGTCATGCTGGCACCCTGGACCCGCTGGCCACAGGCGTCCTCATCTTGTGTACGGGTAAGAAGACGAAGGAGATAGAACGCCTACAGCTGGACACGAAGGAATATACTGCAACCCTCCAGCTGGGAGCAACGACCCCCAGCTACGACTTAGAGCATGAGGTAGATCAAACGTATCCTACCGCCCACATCACACGTGAAGTGATAGAGCGTGTCCTTCCCCGTTTCGTAGGTGACATCAGTCAGGTGCCGCCCCAGTATTCAGCCTGTAAGATAGGTGGCGACCGTGCCTATAAGCTGAAGCGCAAAGGCGAGGAGGTGGCATTGGCGGCAAAGCAGATACACATCAGCGAACTGGAACTGACACGCTTTGACCCCGTCAGGATGCAGATGGACATCCGTGTGCGTTGTGGCAAGGGCACCTATATCCGCTCGCTGGCACGCGACATTGGCAGGGCACTTGACAGCGGTGCCCACCTGACAGCCCTGTGTCGTACGCAGTTAGGCAATGTGCGCATAGAAGACTGCCTCACGCTTGACGAGTTCCCCCAGTGGCTCGAAGCTCAGGAGATAACCCCCGCTGCTAACAATTGAATCATCGGAATATCACATTATCGACAACAACAACTAACAATACAGAATGAAACTCTCACAATTCAGATTTAAACTGCCAGAGAATCAGGTTGCACTCGAGCCTCCCCATCGGGTGTTCGAGAACGAAGACGGCACCGTTGACAAGGTGTACCGCCGTGATGAATGTCGGCTCATGATTGTACACCGCAAGAGTCAGACCATCGACATGTTTGAGAAAGATGCCGACGGCAACGCTACCGACCGTCCGCTGACCTTCCGCAATGTCATCGACTACTTCGACGAGGGCGATACCATTGTGTTCAATGATACCAAGGTGTTTCCAGCCCGACTCTTTGGCACCAAGGAGAAGACAGATGCAAAGATAGAGGTGTTCCTGTTGCGCGAACTCAACGAGGAGCTGCGTCTGTGGGACGTGCTGGTAGAGCCCGCCCGCAAGATTCGTATTGGCAATAAGCTGTTCTTCGAAGAGGATGGCCCCATGGTGGCAGAAGTCATTGACAACACCACCAGCCGCGGCCGCACGCTCCGATTCCTCTATGACTGTCCGCATGACGAGTTCAAGCGCGAGCTCTTTGCCCTGGGGTCGGCACCGCTGCCTCGCTACATCGTCAATCATCGTGAGGTGATGCCTGAGGATATGGAGAACTTCCAGACCATCTATGCCCAGAACGAGGGTGCCGTGACAGCTCCTGCTTCAGGTCTGCACTTCAGCCGTGAGTTGATGAAGCGTCTGGAGATACGTGGCATCAACCTCTCGTTCATCACCGTTCATTGCGGACTGGGTTGTTTCGACCCCATCGAGGTGGAAGACCTGACAAAGCACAAGATGGGTTCAGAGCAGATTGTCATCAAGTCCGAGACCTGCGATGTCGTGAACCGCACCAAGCAGGAAGGTCGCAAGGTGTGTGCCGTAGGTGTCACCACGCTGCGAGCCACTGAGAGCGCTGTCGGTACCGACGGCTTGCTGAAGGAGTTCGATGGCTGGACCAATAAGTTCATCTTCCCGCCCTATGAGTTCGGACTGGCTAACACCATGATAGTCAACTTCTACCATCCTGAGTCAACGATGCTTATGGCAACCTGCGCCTTTGGCGGCTACGACCTCATCATGGAGGCTTACAAGCAGGCTGTCGACAATGGTTTCAAGTTTGGCTGCTATGGTGATGCCATGCTGATATTGGATGATTAATAAGAAGTTATGCATAAGGTGTATTTAGGTTTGGGCAGCAACTTGGGCGATAGGGAGCAGAACCTACGCGAGGCCATCCGACTCATCAGTGAGCGGGTGGGACAGGTCAGACACCAGTCTTCGTTTCTCCAGACAGCACCTTGGGGCTTCGAGTCCGAGCATGAGTTTCTCAATGCTGTCATCCTCTGCCAGACGGAGAAGACACCACGCCAGGTGCTCACGGTGACACAACAGATTGAGCGCGACATGGGACGAAAAGAGAAAACAACGCTCACCTATCAGGACCGTCCGATTGACATCGACATCCTGCGCTATGACGACCTCACCGTCAACGAGCCCGACCTGCAGATACCTCATCCGTTGATGCACCAGCGCGACTTCGTCATGATACCACTGCGCGAGGTGCTTGAAAAAGAAAATAACGAATTAAAATAGTATTAACCTAACAAAAAACAACAAAAGCGTATGAAGAAACTATTTCTGACCATCGTGGCTGCACTTGCTGTAGGCCTGGGTGCGCAAGCTGAAATTGCGTCGACACACTCTGACCAAGGGTCAGACAATCCTTACAAGAAGTACACTGAGAAGCTGCCCTTCCAGATGCCGGAAGTGAAGGCTCCCGTCATCCCTGACCGCCAAGTGAAGATCACCGACTTCGGTGGTGTGGGTGACGGCATTACCCTCAACACCGAGGCTTTTGCCAAAGCCATTGATGCTCTGAGCAAGCAGGGTGGTGGCAAGCTCGTTGTCCCCCAGGGAGTATGGCACACAGGACCTATTGTCCTCAAGAGCAACATTGAACTCAACCTCAAGGCTGGAGCCGTCATCCTCTTTGCTGCTGACGAGACGCTGTATCCCATCATCGAGACTTCGTTCGAGGGTCTGGACACGCGCCGTCTGCAGTCGCCCCTCTCTGCCAATGGTGCCACCAATATTGCCATTACCGGCAAGGGTGTCATTGATGGCAACGGTCAGTACTGGCGCCCTGTCAAGAAAGAAAAGGTCACTGCAAAGCACTGGAAGTCGCTGCTCGCTCAGAAGGGTAGTGTCGAGATGAAGCCAGGCTACTGGGTACCCTCCGAGGGTTATGCCAAGGGTGAGAAGGGTGCCAACATGAATGTGCCTACAGCCAAGACCCCAGAGGAGTGGAATGCCATCAAGCGCTTCCTGCGTCCTGTCATGGTGTCGCTGGTACGGTGTAAGAATGTCATGCTCAAGGGTGTCATCTTCCAGAACTCGCCAGCATGGAACCTCCATCCCCTCATGTGTGAAAACGTCATTGTCGACCAGGTGCTGGTGCGCAACCCCAGCTATGCTCAGAATGGCGATGCCATCGACCTTGAGTCGTGCAAGAATGCCCTTATTGTCAACTCTCGTTTCGACGCAGGCGATGATGGCATCTGCATCAAGAGCGGTAAGGATGCCGACGGTCGCCGTCGCGCCATGCCTTGCGAGAATGTCGTTGTCGAGGGCTGCACCGTCTTTGCCGGACATGGCGGTTTCGTGGTTGGCTCAGAGATGAGCGGCGGCACCAAGAATATCTATGTCAACAGCTGCCAGTTCCTGGGTACCGATGTGGGTCTGCGCTTCAAGTCCGCCCGTGGTCGTGGTGGCATTGTTGAGAACATCTACATCAAGAACATCTCCATGACTGACATCAAGACCGATGCCATTACCTTTAATATGTATTATGGTGGCAAGAGCGTTGCCGAGATGATTGAAGACGGCGACAATCCTGACAACACCACCAAGATGCCTGTTGACGAGACGACCCCCATCTTCCGCAACATCGACATCAAGAACGTAGTCTGCAATGGTGCCGGTCGTGCTATGGAGTTCAACGGACTGCCTGAGATGCCTATTGACGGCATCAGCCTGAAGAATGTCACCATCCTTGCCAAGAAAGATGCTGTGTTCACCAACTGCAAGAATATCAAGCAGAAGAATGTCAACATCACGCTGCAGAAGTAGTCTTCTGCCGATGATACATTTAAAAGCCTCGCAACATCATGTTGCGAGGCTTTTAAATGTTTGATGTCTGAAGTCAGATGTCTGAAGTCTGAAGTTTATGATTTGAGGTCTTACCTCTTACATCATACCTCTTACCTTATTTACGCAGACCCAGAGCCTTAATCAGTGCACGATAGCGGTTGATGTCCTTGTTATACAGGTACTTCAGCAACTTACGACGGCGACCTACCATCTTGGTCAGTGCACGTGCAGTACCAAAGTCCTTGTGGTTCTGCTTCAGGTGCTCAGTCAGGTGCTGAATACGATAGGTGAACAGGGCTACCTGGCTCTCTACCGACCCAGTGTCTTTTGTGTCTTTGCCATACTGGCCGAAAATCTCAGCCTTCTTAGCTTGATCTAAATACATTGTTTTGTTTTGATTAAATGTTTTGTCGCATAACATCCTTCGAACGCTCAGAGCCTTTAATCACAGCACTTTCACGTTACCAGAATGCTTTGGATTTTCCAAATGCGGCTGCAAAGGTACGAATAAATGAGCACAATACAAAACAAAATCCAATTTTTTTTTTGTTTTTATTGTCGAATGGCAGTACCCAAAATCCATTTTTTTTGTTTTTATTCTTTCGTGTCGAAAAGAAAAAAGACAGGAAATGTTTGGCGGTTTCATTCTAAGTTCGTATCTTTGCAAAAACTAAACCAAACGAAAAAATAAAAGCTATGAGGAAACTATTCTTACTCTTCCTGTCTGTCGTCAGCCTGGCAGTAGTGGCAGCAGACGTAACACCCGCTGAGGCTTTGAAGCAAGCTCAGCAGTTTCTGCAGCAGCAGGGTGCGCTGAGCGGACGGCGTGCTTCTGGCACCATTCCTGAGCTTAAGTTAGCAGGTACCGTCAGCGACCTGTATGTGTTTAATGCCGAAGACCGGCAGGGCTTTGTGATTGTCAGCAATGACGACTGCGCCGTTCCTGTCTTGGGATATAGCGAGACGGGAACCTTGGATATTCAGAATATTCCTGACAATATGCGAGCTTGGCTGCAGGGTTATGCCGACGAGATAGCGTGGGCTAAGCAACACCCGACGGTAAAGATTAAGAATATGCCAGCCAGAGCTATGCGCGCCGCCGCTGTCAAGGTGCCCATCGCACCAATGCTAAAGACACAATGGAACCAGAGCGCTCCATATAATAACCTTTGCCCAGAGTATGTGTCTGGTAAAAGGGCTGCTACCGGTTGTGTGGCTACGGCTATGGCGCAGTGTATGTATTTTACGGAGATGCGCGTGGGGTCCACGACAACCACTATCACCACGGATATTCCTGCATATACGACAGCAACTTATGGCATCTCCGTTGCTGGTATTTCTGCCGGTACTCCTATCAATTGGAACCAAATGGTCGAAAGTTACAGCTCAAGCGATGTCTCCGATGCCGCAACCGCTGTCGCGCAGCTGATGCTGTATTGCGGCACGTCGGTGGAGATGGACTACGGACCGTCGTCAGGTGCCCATACATCCTCGATAGCGAATGCCTTGAAGAATTATTTCGGCTACAATACAGAAACCACGCAGTATGTCAACAGGAGCGACTATTCCTATGCCAACTGGATAGAAATGATGTATCATGAGCTTGCTCAACGTCGCGTCGTCTGTTATGCCGGCGCGTCATCCGGTGGCGGTCATGAGTTTGTGTGCGATGGCTATCAGGGCGAGGACTTCTTCCACATCAACTGGGGGTGGGGTGGTATGAGCGACAACTACTTCAAGCTCTCCGCCCTTGATCCTGATGCTCAAGGCATCGGTGGCAGCAGCTCAAGCGATGGGTATCACTACGGCCAAGAAGCCATCATCGGTATTCAGAAGACTACTGAATCGGGCGAAGTTCTTAATGTTGAAAAACAAGGCGAACATTGGCTATACCTGAACAGCCAGACAGTTGACAAGACTGATGTCACAGGAGGAGAAACGGTCACTTTCACCTACCGCATTAACAATTTAGGTGATGGATATGACGGAGGCAGCGACTTTGACGGCGACATCTGGCTTTTAGATTTAAAGTCCAATAGTTTGATGGTAGCCAAGACCTTCTTTATCGCCAAGGGCGACACCAAAGACTGCGTCATATCATTTACCCCACCAAATACTACCGCGACTTATAACATCAGACCCCTCTATTGGTATAATGGGTATTATTTCGTGTATGATGAGTCCGAAACGTACCTGACACTTAATGTCACTGAAAGTAGTCCTTCTACAAGTGATTTGTCATATTTAGGAACTGGTATTATTTCAGATTATAAAGCCCATAGTGGTGGTGGCTATGATATCTATGGTACATCTGTAAAACTTTTTGCCCGCATCCAAAACAATGGCTCCAGCAACTACACCCAAGGTCTTAATGTTAGTTTGGCAGACTGGTCAAAGTCGGTATACGTGGCTAGCAAGACCGTGGATGCAGTCATACCGGCAGGAGAGACACGAGACATTCCTTTTGAATTCGATGGACTGGACTATAATAATACAGATGGTTATAGCATAAGTTATTTCTATAAGAATTCTGGAACATGGTCATTCAATTTTTATGCAATCCCCGGACTCACTACTTATACGGCTGATGGCACAGAGGTTACTATAGCACCGACATCTTCTGTCATAGTTGGCAGCGATATAATGGCATTAGATATTTCTGGTGTTTCTTCTGTGACAAGTGTCACTCCAAATAGCAATCCTAATACACTTTATATAGTGGGTAATTCTGTTCCTACTGGCCTTGAGGGAAAGAATGTCGTACAGAATGGTGTGGCCTCCAACATCACGCTGACTGACGGTGAGAACTTCTATTCGCCTATAGACTTCACGGCTGACAACATCGAGTTTACCTATAACAATACAAAGCAGGCTGACGGCACGGGAGGCTGGAGCACCATCATGCTGCCGTTCGATGTTCAGCAGGTGACTGCCGACGGCTCGCCCATCAGCTGGTTTACCAGCTCCACCGATAGTGGCAAGGACTTCTGGGTCAAGGAGTTCACCAGCGACGAGGCTAGCACCGTCAACTTCGCCTACACCAGCACGATGAAGGCTAACACACCGTATATCATCGCACTGCCTGGCAACCACTGGGGGACCGAAAGTGACCTGAGTAGCAAGACCATTAAGTTTATAGGCACTAGTGCCGCTGTGAGCAAGACCACGGGCACAGAGGGCGTTACCGGCGGCAACTACCGCTTCTTGGGCAGCACCACCCAGGTGACGACGCCTAACATCTACTGTCTGAACGATGCTGGAAACAGCTTTACGCTGAAGACCTCTGGCGGCAGTCCTGCCTTCCGTGCCTATTTCAAGCCAGGCACCTTCGACCGTTCCGTCACCATGCTGCGCTTAGGTTCAGAGCCTGACGGTGGCACAACGGGCATTAGCAATCTGAGAAGTAAGGCGGAAGACCTTAGCGGCGACTACTTCAACCTCGCTGGTCAGCGTGTCGCTCAGCCTACAAAGGGGCTGTACATCGTGAATGGAAAAAAGGTACTTGTTAAGTAAATAAAAACGGACATCACTATGAAAAAGAAATATAGCTATCCAACGGTAGAGGTTATCAAGATAGAACCCCGTCAGATGATTGCACTCTCAGCAGGCGACCAGTCAGATCCAAACCTTGGTGCACACGAGGATTTCTTCGATTTCGATGATGATGAAGATTTCAGCAATTTCGAATCTTCATCCGGTTTCGGCTCAAACGATTTCATATAATAACCGGTTGACTCTTTATCAAAATAACAACTAAAGGATAAACCCTTCTATGTTAGCAGGGCTTACGTTGGAGCTGTATAACGGTGTTTTAAAACAGCTCCAATTTTTATGCTCCAAATTTTTGGATGTTACAAAATTATTTCGTAACTTTGCCCCGTCGCATGAATTTCTACAGTTCTGCGGCACGACATTTTATTTGCTCAATCGCCACTCGAACTACCACCTCGAAAGAGCGAAAAAGGGCAAAACGTAGGACGGTTGTTTTTGACGGCTTGCCCTATTACAATCTACATGAGGCATGCGCTATTAGCGCGGGATTCCCCATAGTAGATTGAGGTTGTGGTAGACCTGAGTGGCGTATGGTGAATGCCTGCGCTTCTTTTGTTATATTAAGGTTCGCGCGAGGCTTCCCAGTTGACGAAGTGAACGTTTTACTTACCTTAATATTAACAAATAATTTAACAATTATGAAACAGAAACTACTATTTTTGATGACGCTACTCGTCTTGTGTGTGACGGGTGTGTGGGGAGCAAATGATTACTCTAATCCATTGACGGAAACATTTACAGGTGGTAAGTATGGTAATTACACCTTCTTGGATGTTGCTAACACCACTTTTAACGCTACTATTAAAACGGGGAGTGTAAAGTGCCTGACCTATGGTGCTTATTATGCATGGAACACTTTAAACAGTTCTGCTCCTAATAAATGGATGACACGCGATGATGCGCCTAATCTTGATAATAATAATCATGGATATGATAACCCTGCAGATTATGGCTTTATAGCTACAACTTCTTTAACAGAATCAGACAATGGTTTCGGAGGTGCAAAAATAACAAGTGCTCGTACAACTTGCTTTTATGTTACGGGCTGTACAGGTGTGGCTATTTTGGGCAAAGATGCTGGAAAAAGCAAGTTTATTACACTGAAAGTTGAAGAAATTGCACTTGATGGAACCCTTACACAACGTAATACAAAAGAGAAAAAGCAAACTAGTGTCTATCTTCTTGAGAGCGATGCAACCATGACGGCAGACAAATATTATAGAGTAACAGTGGCAAGCGCATCAGGTAGTAATAGTTATCTCTACCAAATCCGTTTTACTCAAGGCACCTCGAGTTCATACGCCATTACTTGGGCAAATGGCGGACATGGTACAGCTCCTACAGAGCCAGCAAGCGCAGCGCTTCTCACATTGCCAACAATGGATGCTGATGGCGGTTATGTTAATACAGGTTGGACTGCAGACGTAGCCGTGAAACAGAACGGTGTGTCTCAGGTAGCAGGAACAGTGCTGGAGGCCGGAAGTAGTGTCAGACTTACAGGTGCCACAACCTTCACGGGTGTTTGGAAGTCTCCTTCTACGTTTGCGCTGTCAAGTGCCTCAGAAGTTGAGGTTACTATTGGTGGTGCTACCTCACAGATTACTTATAGCAACGCTGTTGGCACGGTAACCTATGAAAGTGCCGATGAGTCAGTTGCTACCGTATCTGCAGATGGAGAAATCACTGCTGTAGCTGGTGGTAAGACGACGATTACAGTGAAAGATCCAGGCAATGCTTCTGTTGCTGAAGGCAGTGCAACGGTGACGGTACTCGTACCCTTTGCTAATCCCGCTGCCGCTACATCCTATGTGTTGAATCAGGATACTTATGCTTTCAGCAATACAGCCAATACGAAGTATTATTTTACCAATGGTTTTACTATCGATGTTACTGGCGGTGGTGCTGATTTCCAGAATGCAACTTATGCTAAGTCAAAGAAGTATAGCCATGCAAGGACGTACACCATCAATGTTCCTAGCACTGTTACGGTAACTTATGCCGTAATGGTAGCACGAAATAATTATGAAGATAAAGATAGCAATCCTGCTGCAAACTGGGGAACTGTTTTTGGAACAGACTATTCAAGCATAGCATTGCCTTGGGCAGCACAAGCTCCAGCAGAGAAAGACTTTGTCATTGCAAGCCCTGTAGCCGGTGGTACACTTGTTTTCCAGCCTGGCGGCAACCAGTGGCAAGCAATCATTACACTGTATACTGACGCATATCTCCCCAAGCATACTGTTAGCTACCTTGCAGGTGATGGTACAGGTAGTATGGAAGGTGTAGAGATTCGTGAGGGCTCAGAGTTTATGCTTCCCATTCAGGGTGCAATCGCAGCTCCTGCTGGTAAGTATTTCGTAGGATGGAATGATGGCGTTAAAGACTACGTACCTGGTGACGCTTATACAATGCCTACATCGAATGTGTCGTTTACGGCTCAATGGGCAACAAGTGCTGAGGCCAACCATTATCACTATAGCTATAAGGATGCTACTCGCTATAATGGAACAACGTTTACAGATCCCGTCGGAGCAGCCTCATCATTTGACGGAAACACTAAATCATTAACAGATGGGAACCTCTGTTCCTCACTGGGCGGTATCACCAGTGTTTCTTTCACCTCTGCGAAGTATGATGCGAAGAATGATTACAGGTATATGAATTCCTATCTTAAGATAGAAAAGGACGGAACACCAAAAGTGACCATTAACATCGCTGATGGCTATGCTGGTACACTGACTCTCAAGGCTGGAGGTTATTCAAAAAATCCTACCATTGCAATATCTAATTCCGCAGTTTTGAAATCTGGTTCGGTAGGTGGTGTGGCTACCAAAGAGAACAATTACAATGAACTTGTTTACGCCCTGAATGCTGGTGCAAATGAAATTACATGTACAAGCCAGAATATGTACATTTCAGAAATGGATATTGTTACTTGGCCGACTTCAGTTTCAGGAACTATTACTGATTCAGGGTGGAACACCTTCTCAAGCACCTATGCGCTTGACCTGTCAGCAGTAACTGGTGGTACTGCATACGTAGCATCAGCCGCAGCGGGTTCTACCGTAACCCTGACTTCTGTGGATGACAAGATTGTTGCCGCTGGTACAGGACTGATGATTAAGGGTACAGTTGGTGAGACATTTACCATTGTTACTACAACAGAAGCTGCTACTTTCAGCGGTACGAACAAGCTGGTAGGTCTGCCTACTGGTGGTACGGTTGCTAAGGACAACCACAACTATGTCTTTGGTTGGAAGACTGCAAGTAATCCTGGCTTCTACCGGATTAACGATACAGAGCCCGTACTTGCCGCAGGTAAGGCTTATCTGCATGCAGATGCAGATTTGACAACCAGCGCTCGCCTGAGCATTGTCTTCGATGACGAGACTACTGGTATTGCTGATGTAAGAGGTAAGGTAGAAGAGGCAAAAGGCGAATTCTACAACCTCGCTGGTCAGCGTGTAGCTCAGCCCACGAAGGGTCTGTTTATCGTGAATGGTAAAAAAGTAATCATTAAGTAAACTGTGGAGGACATAACAATGAAAAAGACATATAAGAATCCTGAGATTGAAGTCATCAAGCTGAAGATGCACCAGCACCTGCTGAATAGCAGTGATATGGGTGCAAATGGTGACTATGGTAGTGGCGCTGGCATCACGCTCGGCGCTCACGAAGACGACACCGAATACGAATGGTAACCCCTCAACCGCACAGGGGTGTGAAAGCCCTTGTGCGGTTAACCCTATAGCCGCCCCTGGCATGGGGAGGTAAAAAGATACCCTTCGCCTTGGGGCGGAGGTGTATATGAAGAATTTGTTTTTTTATACTGTCCACATTTGAGCCGTCGTGAGACACTCGTGGGCAATGAAGATTTGTTAAATTAGTTAATGAATAAGTGAATTTCTTGCCCCTGGCTCGTGAGAGTCGGGGGCAATTTTGAGAATAAAAATTAAGAATCGATCCGTACTATTAAGGTTTACGATCGCTACTATTAAGGTTTGCAATCAATACTATTAAGGCTAGCGATCAGTACTATTAAGGCTAGCGATCAGTACTATTAAGGCTAGCAATCGGTACTATTAAGGCTAGCAATCGGTACTATTAAGGCTTACTGCCCGTCCGAAGGATTCGAACTCCCAGTCCGATGCTGTCGGACTGCCCGCAACCCTTAATGGCTGCTGTTGCAGCAAAGTTGAAGTGCAACCACAAAGCTTGCAAAAAAAGTTCCGAATTGCTTGGCAGTTCGGAATATTCTTTTTATCTTTGCCATCCAATACAATATTACGACTTTTATGATGAGTGACTGCGTGAAGAAAATGATGAAACACTCGGGAGGCTTGCTGGTGGTGGCTATGCTGCTGGTGGCACAGAGTGCTATGGGACAGAGTACCTTTGCCCAGTACTATGAGGCCGCCAAGAAGGGCGATTCCAATGCACAGAACCAGATAGGTCTTTGCTACGACGCGGGCGATGGTATCGCAAAGGATCCCAAGCAGGCTTTCATGTGGTATAGCAAAGCGGCAGCACAGAACAACTCCTTTGGGTTGTATAATGTCGGCGTGTGCTACTATTACGGCAAAGGTGTTGCCTTGGACTATGCTCAGGCTGCTTTGTGGTTTCGTAAGTCGGCAGACCTGGGACTCCCAAATGCACAGTACAACCTGGGACTCTGCTATCTGAACGGGCAGGGCGTTGCACAAAATCAGGCAGAGGGCCTCAAATGGTTTAAGAAGGCTTCCGACCAAGGGCTATCCATAGCCAGCTACAACGTGGGCATGTGCTACTTTAATGGTTGGGGATGCGCTCAGGACCTGCCGCAGGCGGTGAACTACTTCCAGAAGGCTGCCGACGGCGGACATGTGGCAGCCTACAACAACCTGGGTGTCTGCTACAAGGTCGGCAAAGGCGTGCCGCAGGATCTGAAGAAGGCTGCCTATTGGTATCAGAAAGCTGCCGATTTGGGTGATGCTATTGCGCAGGACAATCTGGGCGGATGCTATGCCAATGGCTGGGGTGTGCCACAAGACTACGGCCAAGCCGTCTATTGGTTTGAGAAGGCTGATGCCAATGGCTATGCCGAAGCAAAACGACATGCAGCAGAGGCGCGCGCAAAGCAGCGCGAGGCACAGTCGCAACAGGCTTCACCACAACCGGCACCGTCAGCCACGAATCCATCAACAGTGACGGCTCAGAGAAACAAGTTTCAGCAGAACATAGAAGCTGCCAAAGCCGGCAATGCCAAAGCACAGTCACAGGTGGCTTACTGCTACTATAAAGGTGACGGCGTGCAGAAAGACCTGAAGCAGGCAGTCTATTGGTACACGAAAAGCGCCGAGCAGGGCTTTGCCCCTGCCCAGGGTTCGCTGGCTTTGCTGTACGACGGCGGAGAGGGTGTGGAGAAAAATCCCCAAAAAGCGTTCTACTGGTACAAGAAAGCTGCAGAGCAGGGCAATAGAATTGCACAGAATGGCTTGGGCTACTGCTACTCAAAGGGTAAGGGCGTAGAACAGAATGACGAACTGGCGCTCTACTGGTATCAGAAGTCGGCAGACCAGGGGAATGAGAAAGCACAGAAGAACCTTGAAATCCTCAAGAAGCGCATTGAGCAGAAGAAGAATGCCGTTGTCATTGCCGTCGACAAAAACATACCCACCACTGCAGAGGCTGACCGAAACACCTTTGCCGTCATCATAGGCAACGAGAAATATGACAACGAGGCCGACGTGCCCTACGCTGAAAACGACGCACAGGTCTTCAAGGAGTATGTGCTGAAGACACTGGGCGTGCCTGAGAAACAAGTGAAATTCTACGAGAATGCCACGCTGAACAACATCCGCTCGTCAGTGCGCTGGCTCTCACAGGCTATGGAAGTGATGCAGGGAAAGGGTAAAGTCATCTTCTATTATGCTGGTCACGGCATTCCCGACGAGTCGACCCAAGCCGCCTACCTGTTGCCCACCGACGGCACCGGTAGTGATGTGGAGTCGGCATACTCGCTGCAGCGGCTCTACAGCGAGTTGGGTCAGATGCAGGCACAGCGCGTGATGGTATTCCTCGATGCCTGCTTCAGCGGCTCCAAGCGCGAGGGTGGCATGATGGCATCGGCACGTGGTGTCGCCATCAAAGCCAAGTCGCAGGCGCCGAAGGGCAATATGGTGGTATTCACTGCCGCACAGGGTGACGAGACGGCATATCCCTATCAGGAGATGCAGCACGGCATGTTCACCTACTACCTGCTGAAGAAGCTGCAAGACACCAAGGGCAATGCCACACTGGGTGAGCTGCAAGACTACCTGACCAGCGAAGTGAAGCGCCAGTCGTTCATCGAGAACAGCAAGATGCAAACCCCGTCGGTATCGGCATCGGCAGCCATCGGTCAGAAGTGGCGCAATATGCGATTGAAGTAAGAAAGCTATTATGAATAAAGTTATGAAGAATTGGAGAGCGTGGTTGCCAGACGTACTGGTAGTCATCATGTTTATAGTGATATCGTATGCCTACTTCTTCCCTGCCGACATCGAGGGTAGGGTGCTGTACAGGCATGATGCCTCGGCAGGTCGAGGCGCAGGACAGGAGGCTATGGAATACTACCAGCGGACGGGCGAGCGCACACGCTGGACGAACGCCCTGTTTGGCGGCATGCCCACCTACCAGCTGGCACCGTCGTACCACTCGACGGAACTGCTGTCGGAGGCCACGACCATCTATCACTTAGGACTGCCAGAGAACGTGTGGTATGTCTTTGTCTACCTGCTGGGATTCTACATCCTGCTGCGCGCCTTCGACTTCCGTCAGTACCTGGCGGCGCTGGGTGCCATCGTGTGGGCTTTCTCCAGCTATTTCTTCATCATCATAGCCGCAGGCCACATCTGGAAGGTGATGGCGCTGGCATACCTGCCGCCGATGATTGCCGGCGTGGTACTCGCCTTCAGAGGCAAGTACCTGTGGGGCATGCTGGTAGCGGCAGTCTTCGGTGCCTTCGAGGTGCTTGCCAACCACGTACAGATGACCTACTACTACCTGTTCATCATCGTGGCAATGGTGATAGCCTTCGTCATAGAAGGACTGAGGAATAAGCAGGGAGGCATTAAGGGAGGCTGGCGCCACATAGCAAAGGCTACGGCAGCCTGTCTGGGAGCCGCCGCCATTGCCATCTGCCTGAATCTCTCGAACCTCTATCATACGTGGCAGTACGGTCAGGAGTCGATGCGTGGCAAGAGTGAGCTGGTGAAGCAGCATACCGAGAACCAGACATCGAGCGGACTGGACCGCGACTACATTACGCAGTGGAGCTACGGCATTGACGAGACGTGGACACTGCTCATTCCCAATGCCAAAGGCGGCTCACACCACATCCACCTGGACAGTCAGAAGAAGGCGATGGAGCAGTGCGACCCAGAACTGGCACCGTATGTCGGACAATGGTATATGTATTGGGGCGACCAGCCCTTTACGGCAGGTCCTGTCTATGTTGGCGCCTTCGTGCTGATGCTCTTCGTGTTAGGACTGTTCATAGTGAAAGGTCCATTGAAGTGGGCGCTGCTGGCTGTTACCATTTTAAGTATCCTGCTGTCGTGGGGCAGAAACTTCATGCCCTTCACTGACTTCTTCATCGACTACGTGCCGATGTATGCCAAGTTCCGTACCGTATCCTCGATACTCGTCATTGCCGAATTTACCATACCCCTGCTCGCCATGCTGGCACTGAAGCAGATACTCACCCCTCAGCCCTCACCTCTCACCTCTCAAACATCAAACATCAGCCCTCAGCCATCATCCATCACCCCTCTACTGATAGCTTACGCCCTGACGGCAGGCATCGCAGCCGTGTTTGCGCTGATGCCCTCGGCATTCTTCGACTTCACCTCGTTCAGCGACGCACAGCAGTTGAAGGGCATGCTGCCTGAGGAGTATGTCGGAACATTCCTTGCCAACATGAGCAAGGTACGCATGGAGGTGTTTACTGCCGACTGCTGGCGCACGGTGCTTGTCATCACGATAGGTACCGCCATGCTGTTGCTGTACCGCTACGGCAAGCTGCGCGCCTCGTGGACGGTAGCCCTGCTCACCGTGTTGTGTCTGGTGGATATGTGGCAGGTGAACAAGCGCTATCTCAATGACGGCATGTTCGTCGAGAAGACGGTACGCGAGGAGCCCATGCCCAAGTCGGCAGCCATTGACCACATCCTGCAGGACCAGACCCCAGACTTTAGGGTGCTGAACCTGGCTTCGGATACGTTCAACGAGAACGAGACCTCCTTCTATGTGAAGAGCATCGGCGGCTACCATGCTGCCAAGCTGCGCCGCTACCAGGAGTTGTCGGATGCCTACCTGCGCCCAGAGATAAACCGCTTTGGAAACGCCTTCAACGAGGCGGCAGGCGACATGACGCAGGTGAACGGTGACTCCCTGTTCCCTGTGCTGGACATGCTGAATACGAAGTACTTCATTGTGCCCTTGCAGAACAAGCAGACGGTACCCGTAGTGAATCCCTATGCCTATGGCAATGCGTGGTTTGTCGACCGCCTCACCTATGTCGACAATGCCAACGAGGAACTGGACCGCATCGGACAGCTCTCTCTGCGCCATGAGGCCGTTGCCGACAAGAAGTTTGAGCAGCAGTTAGGACAGGCCGTAGCGCAAGACACGCTGAGTCTTGTCAAGCTGAAGAACTATGAGCCCAACCAGTTGACTTACGAGGTGAACTCAGGCAAGGGTGGCGTGGTGGTATTCTCGGAAATCTACTATCCTGGCTGGACGGCAACCGTTGACGGCGAGGAGCAGGAGCTGGGACGCGTCGACTACGTGCTGCGTGCCTTGCAGGTGAAGCCCGGCAAGCACGAAGTGGTGCTGAGCTTCTTCCCCAAGAGCATCGACCGCACGGAGACCATAGCCTATGTGGCTTACGGTGTGCTGGTGGTTATTCTATTACTGCTGGTGTATTGGGAATATTACCGTCGTCGTCAATGATGTGATAGCGCACATACGAGCGGTGACCGTACCATACGACTACACACAGACATATCAGCGGAACCAGGAACGACACATTGGTGCTGGACAGTCCCAGGAAGCTGGCACGTATCTGAAGAATGGCAGCCTGAATGGGTGGGAAGAACGAACCACCCAGGATGGCCATGACGAGACCGGCACCCGCTATCTTGATGTTCTCGCCGACATTGATGAGTGCAATGCCATAGATGGTGGGGAACATGAGTGACATGCAGGCGCTGACCACCACGAGACAGATTAGTCCGTTACGGTCGTTGAACAAGACGACACCCAGGACAGCCATCACACCCACAATACCCATAATGGACAGCATGCGGCTGGGCGAGAAGTAACGCATCAGCCACGCGCAGATAAAACGCCCTAGGGCAAAGAATACAAGGGCAATGGTGTTGTACTTCTGCGACAGCACTTCGGAAGCCTGTTCGTTCATCCCTTCAGCGACAAATATCTTCGTGCCATACTGGATAATGAAAGTCCAGCAGCATACCTGTGCTCCCACGTAGAAGAACTCGGCAATGACACCTTCGCGGTAAGGCTTGTTGTGCAACAGGTCGCGCATGATGTCCAGCGTGCCCTTGGTGGTCTTGATGTCGGTGCCCTTCGGCAGGCGCTGTACGGCCAGCAGTACCAGAATGATGATGACAATGGCACCAATGAGGATGTAAGGCTGGATGAGCACTCCCAGGTCGTGGTCCTTGATGATGTCGAAAGCCTGCTGTGGCATCTTGTGGCGCACGTGTGCCTCTACAGGGGTGAGGTGTGAGTGTACGCTAATAGCCAGTAACATACCGATGACGGAACCTAGCGCATTGAAAGCCTGCGCAGCATTCAGACGGCCTATGGCTGTGCTCTTGCTGCCTAAGCTGTAGATATAGGGGTTACATGCCGTCTCAAGGAACGACAGTCCGCAGGTCAGCACGAAGTAAGACGACAGGAACGGAAGGAAGGCTCCTATCCAGCGGGCAGGGATGAAGAACAGCGAACCGGCGGCAAAGAGTGCCAGTCCCAGCAGGATACCGGCCTTGTAGCTGTAGCGCTGGATGAACATCGCCGCAGGGAATGCCAGACAGAAGTAGCCTAAGTTGAACACCACAGGCACCAGCGAGGCTTCGGTGGTACTGATGCGGAAAATCTTTGAGAAGGCGTTGACCATCGGCGTCGTCACATTGTTGGCAAAACCCCACAAGGCGAAGCACGCCGTGACGAGAATCCAGGCGGTGAGGTATTTCTTGTCTTCTATTTTAAAGAAATTCGCTTTCATAAAAAGTTCTGTTTAGTAGTAAATATTTTTTAATTTGGGGGCAAAGATACAAAATAATTGAGAATAGACAACTGATAATTGATAAATATTTTGTATTTTTGCGCAGAAAAACCAAAATGTGATGAAGAAACTTCTATCATTACCGCCAAATTTGGTGGATTGCTTCCATGATGTTACTGGACTTTCGCGTGAAGAATTTTTTTGTACTCACGACCCTATAGGGCATAAGCTGGGGTCGGGTGGGGGAACCACCTGGCTGTTGCAGCAAGCCTGTCAGCACGAGCAGGGCGAAGGCGCTTCTGACAAGGGAGCGACTTTTGACGAGTGGCTCGCCCGTGAGAAGCGCATCATCGTGCATGCTGGCGGACAGAGCAAGCGTCTGCCGTCCTATGCCATCAGCAGCAAGGTACTCACGCCCATCCCCGTCTTCCGCTGGGAGCGCGGACAGCGGTTGTCGCAGACATTACTCGACCTGCAACTGCCCCTTTATGAGCGCATCATGCAGCAGGCACCGTCATCACTGCACACCATGATCGTGAGCGGCGATGTGTATATACGTGCTGCCGAGCGGCTGGGACAGGTGCCCGAAGCCGATGTGGTGTGCTACGGGCTGTGGCTCGATGCCTCCATAGCGAAGAATCACGGTGTCTTCCTCAGTGACCGCCGCACACCGAGTGTCCTGAAGAAGATGTTGCAGAAACCCAGTGTCGAGACGCTGGCAACGCTGCAGAAAGACCACTACTACCTGACGGACATCGGCATCTGGCTGCTCAGCGACAAGGCGGTGCGGTTACTGATGAAGCGGAGCGAAACTTCAAACATCAGCCCTCAACCCTCATCCCTCAGCCCTCTCAAAGAGTACGACCTATACTCCGAGTTCGGCTGTGCGCTGGGCGAGGAACCTTCCATTGAGGATGCGGAGCTCAAGGAACTAAGCGTTGCCATTGTACCCCTGCCTGGTGGTGAGTTCTACCATTTCGGCACCTCGCGTGAGATGATATCTTCGACACTGGCAATCCAGAACATTGTCAACGACCAGCGCGACATCATGCACCACGACCGCAAGCCACACCCCAGCATCTTCGTGCAGAATGCCAAGATAGACACTCCGCTGACGGAACAGAACTATAACATCTGGGTAGAAAACAGCTACGTGGGTGCAGGTTGGACACTGACCCATGACAATGTGGTGACAGGTGTGCCCAAGAACGACTGGCAGCTGACTCTCGAACCCGGCGAATGCATTGATGTGGTGCCTGTTGGCGAGTCGGGCTATGAGGTGCGCCGCTATAAGATAGACGAACGCGTGGACAGTGACGAACTGGCAACGCGCGCCAACCTGAAACGCCTGTTTGACCAGCGGCACGAACTGAGCCGTCAGAACTGGCCCGCACTGGCTAAGAACTGGCAGCATAGCGTGTTCTATCAGTTAGATCTGGAAGACGCTGCCCGTCAGTTCCGCGAGGGACAGCTGCCCATGCCGGAGCCGCTGCCTGCCGACGCACCGCTGATGACACGCATCCACGATGCCATGTTCCGTAATGACAGCGACCGGGCCTTCTCGCTGCTGCGCGAGGGCTTGACGGAGGCTGCGCTGGCAACCCGCCAGTCGCCTGTATTGTCGGTCTATCCTGACCAGATAGTATGGGGACGCTCACCTGTACGCATCGACCTTGCCGGCGGATGGACAGACACGCCACCGTACTGCCTCATGGAAGGCGGCAGCGTAGTGAACATCGCCATCGAACTGAACGGACAACCACCCCTGCAGGCGTATGTCAAACCCTGCAAGGAACACCACGTCCTGCTGCGCAGCATCGACCTGGGAGCGATGGAGTGTGTGGAGACTTACGAGCAGCTGTCTGACTACAACAAGGTGGGGTCGCCCTTCAGCATCCCCAAGGCAGCATTGGCATTGGCAGGCTTCCTGCCAGGTTTCTCGGCAGAACACTATCCCACGCTGAAGGCACAGTTGGAAGCCTTTGGCTGCGGCATAGAACTGACGCTGCTGTCAGCCATCCCCGCAGGCAGCGGACTGGGAACCAGCAGCATCCTGGCATCAACGGTGCTGGGGGCTGTCAGCGACTTCTGCTCGCTGGCGTGGGACAAGAACGAGATTGGCAAGCGCACGCTGGTGCTGGAGCAGCTGCTGACAACGGGCGGCGGCTGGCAGGACCAGTTTGGGGGCGTGCTGGGTGGTGTCAAACTGTTGGAGACCCAACGCGGCTTCGACCAGAATCCGCTGGTGCGCTGGCTGCCTGACGGACTGTACACCCAACCCGAATACCAGCAGTGTCATCTGTTATATTATACTGGCATTACCCGTACGGCAAAGAAAATACTTGGCGAAATCGTGCGCCGCATGTTCCTGAATCACGGTGGCGAGATTCGTCAGCTGCGAGCCATGAAGGCACATGCTGCCGATATGTATGAGGCCATCCAGAGACAGGACTTCCAGGAGATGGGACGCCTGATTCGCAAGACGTGGCAGCAGAACCAGCAGATAGACAGCGGTACCAACCCTGACAGCGTGCAGTGCATCACCAACCTGGTTGACGACCTCTGTCTGGGATATAAGCTGCCTGGTGCGGGTGGCGGCGGCTATCTGTATATGGTTGCCAAAGACCCAGAGGCGGCAGCACGTATCAAACAGATTGTCAACAACGCACAACCTAATCCTAATGCGCGCTTTGTCGACATGACGCTGTCTCGCACAGGCTTGCAGGTCAGCAGAAGCTGATATGCCCTCGGTACATCACTTGAAGAAGGAGAGAGTCATGGAGTTTAGGACACCTGTAGACATCAGTGATTTAGGGTTTGAGATTGCCCCCTGCGAACCAGTACTGCTGGTCGGCTCGTGCTTTGCCAACGAGATAGGACGACATTTCCAGGCGGAGGGCTTCCCTACGGTGGTGAATCCCTTCGGCACGATGTATAACCCCGTCTCCGTGTTGCATACGTTGCAACGCTACGAAGGGGCTGTACCCCGCATCGTCTTCCTCACCTTGGGCACCAATCACGTCTATCGGCTGAAGGCTACGGGCGAGATTGTTGACAACTGCGAGAAGCGACCACAAAACCTGTTCCAAGAGGAAGAGCTCACGGTAGCAGCCTGTCAGGAAGCCTTGCAGCAAGCCGTCAGTCTGCTGCAGGAGCGCAACCCCGAGGTACACGTGGTGCTGACGGTCAGCCCCATCCGCTATCGTAAGTACGGATATCATGGTTCTCAGCTCTCCAAGGCCACCCTGCTCCTGGCTGTCCAAGGTCTACTCACAAACCTCAGACCTCAGACCTCAAACATCACCCATCAAACATCAAACATCACCTACTTTCCTGCTTACGAAATTCTGATGGACGAGTTGCGCGACTACCGCTTCTATGCTGCCGACATGCTGCACCCCTCCGAACAGGCTGTCGACTACGTCTGGGAGCGGCTGGTAGCATCCACCTTCTCGCAGGATGCCAAGAACTTTCTGGAGGAGTGGCGCCCCCTGAAACAGGCGTTAGGGCACAAGCCCTTCAATGCCGATTCGCCAGAATATAAGGCACTGATGGATAAAACTATGTTAAAACTCACGGCATTACGAAAAAAATATAGTACCTTCGCACTATGAATTACTCAATAGAAAAGATAACAACCCTTATTGGAGCACGCCGAATTGGTAGTGCTGACGCCCAGATAGGCTGGCTGCTGACCGACAGCCGTTCACTATGTTTCCCTGAAGGAACCTTGTTCTTTGCGCTGAAGACGGCGCGTAACGACGGTCACCACTATATCGAAAGCCTCTATCGGCGTGGTGTGAGAAACTTCGTGGTCGAGAAAGAAGCACTCACCGCTCAACCCTCACCGTTCACCCCTCATGCAGATGCCAACTACCTTGTGGTGCCCTCACCGCTGGCTGCCCTGCAGCGACTGGCTGAGCGCCATCGCGACGAGTTCGACATACCCATTGTGGGTATCACAGGCTCTAATGGTAAGACGATGGTCAAGGAGTGGCTCTACCAACTGCTGTCACCACAGATGACGGTGGTGCGCTCACCCAAGAGCTACAACTCGCAGATTGGCGTGCCGCTGTCTGTATGGCTGCTGAACGAGCAGGCGCAGGTGGGTCTTTTTGAGGCGGGCATCAGTCAGCCTGACGAGATGGCACGACTGGCTGACATCATCCAACCCACCATCGGCGTGCTGACCTCGTTGGGAACAGCCCATCAGGAGAATTTCCGCACCATAGAAGAGAAGTGCATGGAGAAGATGCTGCTCTTCCAGCGGGCAAAGGTGCTAGTTTATAACAGCGATGACGACGTGGTGTCGCGCTGCATCCGCCGCTCAGGCTTCAAGGGCGAGAAGATTGGGTGGAGCCGCGAAAACAGCTCGTCACCATTCTTCATCGAGAATATTTCCCTTACCCCTCAGACATCATCCCTCACCCCTCAGACATCATCCATCAGCCATCAGACATCATCCCTCACCACCGTCACCTATAATTATAAAGGTACGCGAGGGAGCTACCAGATACCCTTCTGTGACGAGGCTTCACAAGCATGCTCGCTGGCATGTGCCGCTGTAGCACTGTATATGGGACTGACACCAGAGCAGTTGGCGGAGCGTATGGCTACGCTCGATCCTATTGCCATGCGGCTGGAGGTGAAGGAAGGACAACACGGCTGTCAACTCATCAACGACTCATACAACTCTGATATCAACTCGCTGGACATCGCTCTTGACTTCATGGCACGCCGCCAGTCTTCGCTGGACAACGAGGCGAAAGCCGAAAGGCTATGTAATACGCTGATTCTGAGTGACATCTACCAGAGTGGCATGACGGCTTACAACCTCTATCGTGAGGTCAACAGCCGCTGCATGGAGCGTGGCATACAGAAGATTATCGGCATCGGACCGGAGATAAGCAGTCAGTGCGGCGTGTTCTCCATTCCCCAGAAGTCGTTCTTCCCAACAACCGAGGCCTTCCTTGCCAGCAAGGAGTTCAGTCAGCTGCATGACGAACTCATTCTCATCAAGGGTGCCCGTCCTTTCGGCTTCGACCGCATCACGGAACAGCTGGAGAAGAAGGTGCACGAAACCATTCTGGAGGTTAACCTCAACGCGTTGGTCGAGAACTTAAACTACTACCGCTCCTTCCTCAAGCCTGAGACCAAGCTGGTATGTATGGTGAAAGCCGATGCCTACGGTGCCGGTGCTGTCGAGGTTGCCAAGACCTTGCAGGATCACCGTGTTGACTATCTCGCTGTGGCTGTTGCCGACGAGGGCGTCATCCTGCGTAGCAACGGCATCACGCAGAACATCATGATCATGAACCCGGAGATGACGGCTTTCAAGACGATGTTCGACTACGACCTCGAACCAGAGGTCTATAGCTTCCGTCTGATGGATGCCCTTATTCGTGCTGCTGAGCGACAGGGCATCACGGGGTGGCCTGTACATATCAAGATTGATACGGGCATGCACCGACTGGGTTTCGACCCTGAGAAGGATATGGATGAGGTCATCAGCCGTCTGCAACATCAGAACGCCATCATACCGCGTTCCGTCTTCAGCCACTTCGTAGGTTCCGACAGCGATGACTTCGACCGCTTCTCTGCCATGCAGTTCGAGAAGTTCGACCGTGCCAGCCGCAAGCTGCAAGCTGCCTTCCCGCATAAGATCCTGCGCCACATGGACAACTCGGCAGCCATCGAGCACTTCCCTGAGCGCCAGTTAGACATGTGCCGACTGGGACTGGGTCTCTATGGCATTGACCCTCGCGACCCCTCAGCGCTCAGCGCTCACCCCTCACCCCTGAAGTGTGTCAGCACACTGAAGACCACCATCCTCCAGCTGCGACATGTGCCGAAGGACGAGACGGTGGGTTATTCGCGCAAAGGCATCCTGACGCGTGACAGTGTCATTGCGGCTATACCTATTGGCTATGCCGACGGACTGAACCGTCATCTGGGACGAGGCGCCTGCTACTGCCTGGTCAATGGCAAGAAGGCGCCCTATGTGGGCAACATCTGCATGGATGTGGCGATGATTGATGTTACGGACATCGACTGTCAAGAGGGCGACCAAGTGGAAATCTTTGGTGAGCAGCTACCTGTCACTGTGCTGAGCGATGTCCTCGACACCATTCCCTATGAAGTGCTTACAGGCGTGTCGAATCGTGTGAAAAAGGTATACTTCCAAGACTAAAAGCAACGATTTCAATCGTTTGCTTAAAAATTATCAATAGTCTGCGGTTGTTTATTAATTATTTTTCGTACCTTTGCAAGCGACTATGACTCTGAACAATCAAAAAATATTATAAACACTAAAAAACAATGAGTGCAGTTCAAACTACTAAAATGACCAACTGGCGTTGGGTGATGTGTGCGATGCTTTTCTTCGCCACAACAGTGAATTATCTGGACCGTCAGGTGCTTTCGCTGACGTTCAAGGAGTTTATCCAGCCTGAGTTCCATTGGACCGACAGTGACTATGGTACGATTACTGGTGTCTTCTCAATCTGTTATGCTATCTTCTGTCTTTTCGCAGGTAAATTCGTCGACTGGATGGGAACCAAGAAGGGTTACCTCATTGCCATCGTGGTGTGGTCGCTGGGTGCCGTGCTGCACGCCGGTTGCGGCTGGGTGGCAGTACACTTCGTTGACGGAGTGCCCGACACTGATACACTGAAGGCTATCGGCGAGGCTGTTGCTGGTGCCGGTACCGACCAGGCTGCCATTGCTGCTGCCTTGGCTAAGTTTAATGTCACTTCGCAGACCCTGCTGGCTGTCAGCAGCGTCTCTGTGTGGCTCTTCCTCGCTTGCCGTATGATTCTCGGTCTCGGTGAGGCTGGTAACTTCCCTGCTGCCATCAAGGTGACTGCCGAGTACTTCCCCAAGAAGGACCGTGCCTTCGCTACCTCTATCTTCAATGCCGGTGCCTCTGTAGGCGCGCTGGCAGCTCCTGCCACCATCCCCTTGCTCGCCAAGAGTCTGGGTTGGGAGATGGCCTTCATCATCATTGGTGTGCTCGGCTTCTTCTGGGCTGCTATCTGGATCTTCGTTTACGACAAGCCCGCTGAGTCGAAGCATGTCAACGAGGCTGAGCTGCTGTATGTCAACCAGGACGATGACGACGCTGCCGCTGAGGCTGCCACTGAGGAGAAGCAGATGAGCTTTGCTAAGGCGTTCACCTACAAGCAGACATGGTCGTTTGCCTTCGGTAAGTTCATGACCGACGGTGTATGGTGGTTCTTCCTGTTCTGGGCTCCCGCCTACTTCCAAGATCAGTTCGGCCACAAGGCATCTGACCCCGAGGGTATCGCACTTATCTTCACCCTCTATGCTATCGTTACCGTACTCTCTATGTTTGGTGGCTATCTGCCCAAGATTTTCGTTGAGAAGCAGGGCATGAACCCCTATGCAGGCCGTATGCGCGCCATGCTTATCTTCGCCTTCTTCCCCGTGCTGGCACTCTTCGCTCAGCCCCTTGGCGACTACTTCAACAGCGCATGGTGGCCCGCCATCATCATTGGTCTCGTAGGTGCTGGTCACCAGGCTTGGTCGGCTAACATCTTCTCGACCACAGGTGACATGTTCCCCAAGAGCGCCGTTGCCACCATCACCGGTATTGGTGCTATGGCAGGTGGTCTCGGTTCCTTCCTCATCAACAAGGGCTCAGGTATGCTCTTCACCTATGCCGAGGAGCAGGGCGCAGCCTTCCAGTTCATGGGCTTCGACGGCAAACCCGCCGGCTACATGATCGTCTTCTGCATCTGTGCCGTAGCTTACCTCATCGGCTGGTCAGTCATGAAGATGCTGGTACCGAAGTACAAGCCCGTCGTAGTCGACTAATCCTAAACATGCTTTTCTTCAAAAGCATCACAACAGAAGCCGTTGACCCCCAAAGTCAACGGCTTCTTTCTGTTTCGATTTACGCTCGCAGAAACGCGACCGTGTGCATGGTGCGAGCTTGCTAAGCTTACATGAATCGGCGGCGGAACCAGAGAACGAAGACAGGATCGGTGATGTAGAGATGCTTCATCTCGGAATAGATGAGGTCTCGCTCTATAAGTGGAGGAAATTCACAAGTTTGTGATTCACAAGTTTGTGAAATTTAGGCTTTATTATGATTTCGGGAACCTTATCATGCTGATACCTGCTGAATCAAATGCCGAGACTTCTAGTCAGCCAAAGACTGGAAAATACTTTACTTTCGCTCTTGCCCTTCTCTTCCTTCTTACGGCTAATAGAATTCGTTGTGACTTATACTGATATAGGTAGACACATTTAATAACAATTAAAATGTGTAACTATTATGAGTAGAAAGAACAAGAGGTACAGTGAGGAATTTCAGTTGTCCGTCATTCGTGATTACTATTCCTCTGG
>Ga0310697_10000208_pt1 | contig 84773 bp, 66 predicted proteins | sample 172DNAGHGlowgp2_FD_203883 | JGI IMG/M metagenome (GOLD analysis project Ga0310697, IMG submission 203883) | Sheep rumen microbial communities from Palmerston North, Manawatu-Wanganui, New Zealand - 1728 DNA GHGlow gp2 (v2) (version 2) | ecosystem: Host-associated > Mammals > Digestive system >...
ATTTTGTGTCATTTTAGCCATTTTAATGGCAAATCCATGGAAGCAAGCCCGAAAATCGATTGTAATAACAATCTAAATATCAGTTGTTTATGCCTATAAAAAGTTGGCACGGTTATTGCAGATATAGGTTCGAACTCATAATTTTTGGAGGTTTTTTAGGGTTAAACATGATTGTCAGCATCCCTCGTGAGAGTCGTGCTGATTTTTTTTGTACTTTTGTAGCGATTACCATACCATTTAAAGACGATACTATGACCGAGAAAGAGAAATTGCTGGCAGGGCTGCCGTATAGCGCAACCGATGCTGAACTGCTCAGGGAGTTAAATGCTTGTAAGGACATTATCTACCAGTATAACCAGCTGCTGCCGTCGAAACGGGGTGAGCGGACGGCCTTGCTCAAGTCTCTGCTGGGCCATGTGGGCGATGACAATATTCTCATCAACCAACCTTTCTTTTGCGACTATGGCAGCAACATCAGCGTGGGCAAGCGGTTTTTTGCCAACTTCAATTTCACGGTACTTGATGAGGCTCTTGTGACCATTGGTGACGACTGCTTTGTGGGGCCTAACGTGGGCATCTACACGGCCTGCCACAGCACCAATCCCGTGGAACGCAACACACGCGTCGAGTGGGGAAAGCCCGTGACTATCGGCGACAACGTGTGGATTGGCGGTGGTGTGACGATTTTGCCCGGCGTGACCATCGGAGACAATGTGACCATCGGCGCCGGCTCGGTAGTGACTCACGACATCCCGTCTAATGTCATCGCAGTGGGCAACCCATGCCGGCCCATCAAGTCTGTCAAGACTGATGAGCTACAGTAAAGATTAATCGTTTTGTGGTTGCTGTTCAGATAATGCGGTGCCCGCTGTTGGAGAGCAGCTGCCCATATTGCACACTTTTGAGCCTGCGCAGCCAGCCCTTGAGGAATACTGCATTGTTGCCAGTGCCGATGCTGCGGAAGAACTTTTCCCGTTGCTGCCACAGGAGTTCAAAGAGTTCCTCCCCTTTCTTGGAGTTGATCTTAGACAATGTTTTTGTACCGATGATGCCGTCGGGCTCGAGGTCGAGCAGTTTTTGCACCTGCTTGACATATCCCAGACCACTCATCCAAACGCAATCGACAAGCAGATAGGTCACCCACTCATCTTTGATCTTATCGGCCTTGATCCTGTCCCAATAGCCCCATCGCAGTACCTCATTCCACTCTTCGACAGTGATTCTGCGCAGGTCTGTCAATGATGGTTTTGGCCGATTCTTGGCTTTGCGGTAATCACAATAGGTCTTGTAAGTCACTCCTTTCATTGTTGCTCCGCCCTTATCATTGGGATTGCGGCTCCAGCGACCTTCCCAACTGCGGCAAAATTTTCCGTACTTCTCAATCTTTTCCATTGTATGATTCCTAGCTATCAGATTCAAATGTCATTAATCATGTGCAAAGATACTACATCGACAACAAAAAAGCAACAAAAAAACACATAATGACAAGACGCAACAAATGCCGTTACGGTCCCGAGGGATCATAACGGCTTGATGCGTTTGAAGTGCCGCAGACTCGCGGCTACCCTTCACAGGGAATTACTTGTAAACGGTGTCGCTGACAGTGAGGCTGTAACGACCCTTAGCGCGACGACGGGCAAGAACCTTGCGGCCATCGGCGGTGCGCATGCGATGACGGAAGCCATGCTTGTTGGCTTTCTTGCGGTTTGAGGGTTGGAATGTTCTTTTCATTTTTTATCTCTGTTTTTTAGTTGTTCCGAAAAATTTTCGCAAAATGCGGTGCAAAATTAGTCCTTTTTTTGAAATTACACAAATCCTGACGCATTTTTGCGGAAAAGTTTTTGTTTTTTTTCTCAAAATCACTACTTTTGCACCCACAAAAGACTGATAACAAACAATATTCACATAAAACAATAGCATAACAACATTACAATTATGATTAATGCTCAAGACATCAAGAACGGAACGTGCATCCGCATGGATGGCGATCTGTATTTCTGCATCGAATTCCTTCATGTAAAACCCGGTAAGGGCAATACATTCATGCGCACCAAGCTGAAAAACGTGGTTGACGGCCGCGTACTGGAGCGCCGCTTCAACATTGGCGAGAAGCTCGAAGACGTGCGCGTTGAGCGCCGCCCCTACCAGTTCCTGTACATGGACGGTCAGGATGCCATGTTCATGAACAACGAGACCTTTGAGCAGATTCCCATCAGCAAGGACCTGATTACTGGTGCCGATTATATGAAGGAAGGTGACGTTGTAGAAGTTGTCAGCGACGCTTCGACCGAGACCGTTCTTTTCGCCGAGATGCCCATCAAGACTCAATTGAAGATTACCTATACCGAGCCCGGCGTGAAAGGCGATACCGCTACCAACACCCTGAAGCCTGCCACCGTTGAGACCGGCGCTACCGTGCGTGTGCCCCTGTTCATCGACACCGACGAGATCATCGAGGTGGATACCCGTGACGGCAGCTACGTTGGCCGCGTGAGGTAATTTGAATCGCAATACACATTATCTTATAGCAAGAGGGCACTTCATCATGAAGTACCCTCTTTTTTTATGCAGGACAGATTGGCGATTAAAGGTTTAACTGCCCTTGAAGATGATGTCGATGATGGCATTGATGTCGGCAATGTTGACCTCACCGTCACCATTCACATCTCCACTGAGGTCATTTCCACCCTTCAAGATGACGTCGATTACTGCATTGATGTCGGCAATCGACACCTCGCTATCACCGTTCACGTCTCCCAGAATTGAGGCCGCGGGGAAGATGATCGTATGTGTACTGACATTTGCCAACGAGACCTGCTCACCACTGCTGTAATAATATAACTTGGCAAAATAGTTCCATCCATCAATCACATTATCGAGATGGAATGTCAAAGTGGTTGACTTATGCGGGGAAAGATAAATATCTTTGTCAAGAACTTGAACCAGCGTTCCCGTGGTGCCATACACGCGCTTATAGAGTTTTATCGAAATATCCTCGTTGTAGACCGATGAACTAGTGTTGGTGACCGTTACCTCCACGCCAAACTCATTGGCCGTGATAATCCTGTTCGTCTGGTCAGTGACATTGAGAGCCCTTGCCGATCCAGTCAGATGGGCTGAAGGCATCTGGTTGATAAAAATCTGCTTGGTGGCAAAAACACTTGTGCCTTCCTCGTCGTATGCGAATTTCAGGTTCACTGTACCCACATTGTCGGGAACATAGCGGAAGGGCACCATCCCTTGGGCATCACTCTCAATGTCAGCAAATCCCGCTGCAGCAAAAGTATTATTGGCAAACATATAAACCACATCGTTGCGGGTTCCACCCAGATTGGTCAACTCAAGGGTGACGTCCACCGGTCTGCCATTGTGCATTGTGCCATTCACATAAATGTCATTGACCGCATAGTTGGGCTGTCCTGAAGCGCCATGAGCCACCATGGTACAACTGTTGCCATTGATGACGACCCCGATATAATTGATGTCGGCACCAATACAAGGTTTCCAGTCACCAAGAGAGGGCCGGCTATAGATGGGCACGATGCGGTAAGTGCCGCTACTGAGGCCGCTACCAAAAGACAGTGTCGATGATGGATAAATATAGTATCCACTGCTCAAGGAAGGCCGATAGCCCACCTCCAAGACCTTGATGATTTCATCATCCTTGCACAAAGCCCAGCCATAGTCAAAATCGATGGAAACATTCATGATATTGAGGAAATGGGTTATCTGTGTCACGGTGAAATTCTGGTTGACTGCAGTGCGGGTATTTTTAGAACTCTGAATCTCTATATACTTAGTGGCCACCTCAAAATCACTGTTGCCGGCTGACCCTGGCTCAAGTCCAGTGACCATGCCCTGGCCTATGATATAGCCATAGCTGCCACTGGCGCTACCTGTTCCTTGCAGATCTGGGTTGAGTACATTCAGGAGATAATAACCGTTGCTGGTGCCATTCCATCCCCAGTTGAAATGGAACATACCATTGCCGTCATAACCGTCACAAACGAACGAATGGCCACCACTCAATTTCTGGCCACGATAAATCACAGGTCGATGGGCCGAGAGATTCTCCAGCAACAATGCCTCCCATTGTTCGGTGGTAAAAAACCTGCGCTGGAGGTACTTGGCTTTGGGCGAATAGTTAAAGTACATATTCATCGCCAAGGGGACATCGCTGGTCGAAGATGATGAACCATTATTCTGGAAATCCATCTGAAGCGCTTGAGCGCAATAAAGAGACAATTCAGCAACAGACCGAGTCTCGGGAGTGTTAGCTTCAGTAGTGAGATATGTCGTCTGCATGGCATTCCAGTTAAAGTCGATAGGCTCTAACGCCGGCATGTTAAAGTGCAGCGTCTCACTCACATAAGCAGGAATCGTCATACTTGGACGCTGTGGCCACCGCCAATAGCGCATCACTTGGGCCATCGCAGTTGCCACACATCCTACCGAAGCATTGTTGCCCGAAGACAAGACAGGCAACATCGAGTTAAAAGGATACTTTTGGGACCAAGCAGTGGTCAACAATGGGGCAATAGGAGCCGACATGCTCACATGAGTGGCGACTGTTCCGCCCTCATCAAGCATAGCCATCTGAGCAGCATAACCATCAAGCCAATCCCTCATCGCATCGGGAATATCATTGACATTAAAAGTGCCGTCATCACTGTAGCCGAGTACCGCAGGCACCCTGTCATCGCCAGCGACAATGACATATCCGCCAGCAGTACCGACGGCATTAAAAACATAGTAAGGCGACGGTGCAGATGCATTGAAAGAAGGAGCTTTGTGAACCAGTCGCATATCGGCCACAGGTCTCGATCGGCCTGACATAAAACTATAAGCGATTTGTTGAGCTTGGCTCTCGCTGACGACGCCTGCCCACATGGAGCAAAATACCGCCAGACACAAGATTAAAGAAAGTGTGCGTGGGGCCCTCATAACAATAACGATTTTATTTTAGTATTATATTTATTTCGCAAAGATAATTAATTATGTCCAAAAAAGCGAGAAAACCATGACTTTTCACAAAGTCAAAGCAGCAAAATTTGGCATTCAGACCGAGTTGCCGTAAATTTGCAGGTAGAAAACAAACATTCAAACCAAGTAACCAAAATGAAAAAATTATTGCTGATGATGGCGGTAGCACTAGGGATGCTTGCCGGCCATGCCGCGGTCAAGGTCGACCGCATTGAGCCCACTAACTGGTATGTGGGCATGAAAGACCCCAGTGTGCAGCTCATGGTCTATGGCGAGGGCATCCGTGATGCCGAGGTAGCCATCGACTATGCGGGCGTGACCATCGACAGCCTGGTGCGACTGGATTCGCCCAACTACCTGTTGGTCTATCTCAACACGCGCGGAGCCCAGCCCGGCACCGTGGAAATGACCTTCAAGCAAGGCCGCAGCAAGAAGAAAGTAAAATATCAGCTGCTTGCCCGCGAGATGAGCGGCGACAAGCGCATGGGGTTCACTAATGCCGACGTGCTCTACATGCTGATGCCCGACCGTTTTGCCGACGGCAATCCCGCCAACAATCAGATTGCAGGCATGCAGCCCTACAAGAACGACCGCACGAAGCCCAGCCTGCGCCACGGCGGCGATATTGAAGGCATCCGCCAGCATTTGGACTATTTTACTCAGCTGGGCGTGACCGCACTGTGGTTCACTCCAGTGCTGGAGAACAATTCTCCCGACAGCCACAACACCGTCTCGACCTATCATGGCTATGCCACAACCAACTACTATCAGGTTGACCCGAGGTTTGGCACTAACGAAGAGTACCGCCGCCTGTGCGATGAGGCTCACAGCCGAGGCTTAAAAATAGTGATGGACATGATTTTTAACCATTGCGGCAGTTATCACCCCTGGCTCAAAGATATGCCCAGCCATGACTGGTTCAACCAGCCTGACTATAAAAACAACTATCTGCAAACCAGCTACAAACTCACGCCCGTGATGGACCCCTATGCCAGTGAAGTGGATCTCAAGGAGACCGTCGAGGGTTGGTTTGTACCATCGATGCCCGACCTGAATCATCACAATGTCCATGTAATGAATTACCTGATACAAAACAGCATCTGGTGGATTGAGACCGCGGGCATTGACGGCATTCGCATGGACACCTATCCTTATGCTTATGCCGATGCCATGGCCCGGTGGATGAAGAGATTGGACAGCGAGTATCCCAACTTCAACGTTGTCGGCGAGACCTGGGTGGAAAATCCCGCTTATACTGCCGCCTGGCAAAAGGGGAACAAGATGGGCAAGCCCGAAAGCTACCTGCCAACGGTGATGGATTTCTCCTTCTACGAGAAAATTGACAGTGCCAAGCATGAAGAGACCGACGGCTGGTGGCGCGGCTTTAACCGCGTCTATAACAGCCTTTGCCATGACTACCTCTACCCTAACCCATCGAGCGTGATGGCATTTATCGAGAATCACGACACCAACAGGTTCTTGGGCAACGGACAAGACGTACCAGCCCTGAAACAGGCGCTTGCGCTGCTGCTGACCATCAAGCGCATTCCGCAACTATACTATGGTACTGAGGTGTTGATGAATGGCACCAAAGAAGTGACCGATGGCAATGTAAGAAAAGACTTCCCGGGCGGTTTCCCGGGCGATACCGAGAACGCTTTCACAGCCGAGGGCCGCACACCACTACAGAATGATATGTTCAACTGGTTAAGCGCACTACTGCACTGGCGACAAGGCAACAAACTCATTACCGACGGAAAGATGACACAATTCATCCCCTTTGGAGGTATTTATGTAGTTGCCCGCACCCTCCAAGGCAAACATGCCGTGACTATCATCAATGGCACCACCAGCCAGCGGCAGATGAAGCTGGACCGTTATAATGAGGTGTTTCAGGGCGCTACTGTCGCTCGCGACGTTCCCACTGGCAAAACAGTAGACCTCTCAAGCGGCTCTATCACCCTGCCCCCACGCGGCACCCTCGTGCTGGAATTCTGATAGATTTGTTTCAGCCATATTCAATCCTGCTCAAACTATTGCACCAATAAGAGTTTATTTGTATATTTGCAGGCACAATAACAACGTCATCAATGGGTAATAGAGTTAGATACTACATTCGCGGCAGGCGTCCACAAGGATTTTGGGGGCGACGTGCCTTGTCGATAATGAACGGCAAGAATCATGCAGCCATGCCCGAATGGGTGCTCTCAGAACTGGACATTAAGGAAAACGACACGATTCTGGATGTGGGATGCGGTGGGGGCGCCAATATTGCCCGACTCCTCAAGCGGGTTCCCAAAGGAAAGGTCATCGGACTTGATTATTCTCAAATGGCTCTTGAAGTTGCCCAGGATCTCAACTACCATGACTATGTTGACAAGCGATGTCTGCTGATGGGAGGCAATGCTATGCAGATGCCGCTTGCGAAAGAAATGTACAATATCATCACGGCATTTGAGACCATCTACTACTGGCTATCGCTGGAGCTTGGCTTTTCCGAAATCTACAGGCTGCTCAAGCCAGGAGGCACCATCGTGATAGGCAACGAATTGGACGGCACCCAGGAAATTGACAGGAAAATCGAACGGGCAACCAATTACATGCGAATCTACAGCATCGATGAGATTGAAGCCACTCTCAAGCAGGTGGGGTTTACTAACATCAAATCGCGACATGACGAAGATCGCCATTTTGTCTGCTTCACAGCGACCAAATAGTGCATCTGACTTGATACAAAAAAAGTGAGGGCATTTCACGATGGAATGCCCTCACTTAATTTATTGCAGCAATCTAACTCTTTGATTTCATCGTTCAACAAAGGACTTGAGTTCATAGAGTGCCGGTAACGCCTTTCCGGTCTCATGATTCCACAAACCGGCATTGTACCAGGCATCATTGACATGCAGAACGCTCCAGTAATTGCCGCCCAAGCCATACTCATTGGCCTCGGGGAACCACCAGAACAAGCCATTCACCCTGGAATAGGACTTTAGTTTGGCAATTAGGTCGGCAGTAAACTGCCGTTGTCCTTCAGAGGTCAGGGGCCACGTTGAAGAGTAGTCCAAATCTCCAACTTTGTAGTGATAGCTGTAACCGGTCTCAACAATCATGATGCTCTTGTCTTGATAGGAATTACTTACATTGTTCAGAGCCGAGGCCAGCACAAACAGGTCGCCATGGAAGTAGGGATAATAACTCAAACCGATGATATCGTAGTCAACTTGCCTGTTCCTCATCTGGTTATAGAAGTTGAGAAGGATGTTGAGCTTGGCAACCCGCTCTGTATGCAGGATAATTTTGGCCTTGGGGCATTCCTCACGGCAGGCTCGACCAGCCGCCTTGAGCAGATTGGTAAAGCGTTCCCAATTGGTATCATCGTTGATGTAGCACTTCTTCAACTGACTGGCAGGGGTGCCCACAGGGCCCCACAACATTCCATAGCTGATCTCGTTGCCCGTCTGTATATAGTCAGGAGTAGCGCCGGCAGCCTTGAGGACACGCAGGCAGTCGCGTGTGTATTCATAAACCTTCTGCACCAAAGCTTCGTCATCCAGGTCGGCCCAGGCTGCAGGGGTGTACTGTTTCACGGGATCGGCCCAACTGTCGCTGTAGTGGAAATCAAGCATGAATTTCATGCCAGCGGCCTTGATGCGCTGACCCAGCACCTTGACGGTATCGAGATTTTGGATGACACCCTGCCCCATGTCGGTCGAAGAGGCATTCTCGGGGTTGACAAACAATCGTACACGCGCTGCATTCCAACCCTGCTGCTTGGTCCAAGTAATCACATCATCGATGACTTGACCGTTCACGTCATAATAATGTGCCGTCCTGATGCCATAGCCCAAAGCCTTCTTTTGATGAGCCTCATACTTGGTCAACATCGAGATGTCACCACCCACAAGATACTTCACTTCAGGCTCCTGGCCTCCTCCAAAGATGATATCGATGACCGTATTGATGTCAGCGATATTGATTTCCCCATCACCATTGGCATCATGCGCTGGGTTAGAAACGCCTCCCAGTATATCGTCAATGATGACGTTCACGTCGGCAATGTTCACCTCGCCATCGTTGTTCATGTCGCCCTGCACGACGGCATTGGCGCCGAATGTAGTCAGCGCCAATGCTATAGTCAGGAGAATACCCCTAAAAGATAATCCCGTCATACTGTCCTAATTGATTCAACCTAAAATAAAGTCAATCACAATGTTAATGTCGGCAATATTCACTTCACCATCACCATTCACATCGGCTGCCGGCAAAAGGCCACCCGACAGAATCACGTCGATGATGGTGTTGATGTCGGCGATGTTCACCTCACCGTCACCATTGGCGTCGGCAGCATTGTTGAGGTAAGGCAGATAGATGTCTGTCACATCCTTGACCTCATATTTATTGGTCTGAGTGGTCACCTCAAAGAAAGAGGTTTTCTTCACGGCAGTCACATCTTCGGTCTGCACATTAGAGGGACCCTGATTGAAGACGAAGTTCATGAAGTAATTCCTGGATGTGATCATGTAGGTGTGGTAGTAGAATTTCTCACCGTTCACAATCTTGGTGTCAGTGATTTGCTCACCGGGCCAGTTGCCGTTGTGCTGATTATTGCTGCTGTCCCAAGTGTAGAAGTTCACGGTGGTCCAGTTGTTGGGCGCCACAGTCGGGTCTTTCAGGAAGACAGTAATCTCATAGGGCTCAAAATCGTCATCCGGACCAATGACATAATGGCGTGTGATGACACCGCTCACAGTGCTGCCGATCAGCAAACCGGCCTTGAGGGTGGCATTGGCGGCGACAGTGACAGCATTGCCGCTGGCAATAACGGTACCATTGCTGGCAGTGGGCTCGCTGCCATCAAGGGTATAGACAATGCGTGCATCGGGGCTCTGGCTGACTGCAGTGAGAGTGACGACCTGCTTACCCGCATACTCACCACTGGGCTTGCTGGCCCATGCTGTTTCGGTCGTCTTGCTCAGCGCCAAACGGTAGTTGGTGCCGCTGACCACCTCGACGTAGGAGTCGGGAATTGTATAAGTGGCATTACCCATAGCGGCAAGTGCGGCACCATGAGTGCCCAGGGTGCGGTGTACATAGTAGTTGTTGACCGCACTATTGGCAATCACCTGATTGGTGCTCATGTTGTGGATACCTGCCAATTGACGCACATAGATCATCTGCTTGATGGCTTCCTTGTAGCTCATCCAGTGCTTGAGGAAAACGCAAGGCGTGCCTGGCATAATCATCATGAAGGCATTGCCGGCCTCGATGTTGAGGCGGATGGGATCCTGTGGTGCGCTGGCGCTGCGATATTCAGTGTCATGGTTCTCGATAAAGGTTACCGAGTAGCGGCGATAGTTGGCATCCTGGTTCAAGGTCCTGCCATTGGACGAGAGGTTGCCCCATTTGTTGTTATTCACCGCATCACGTACCACATAGCGGAAGGGGAAGTCGAACGCGGCACTCTGCACCACGCCATCTACCTTGGTGCCGTCAATCCAGTTCTTCACTGCACCCACGTTGCCATCCCAATACTCACCCACCGAGTAGGTGGGCTGTGAATCGGCGTTATAGATGCCCGTGAACGAGGCTGAGTAACCCTTGGTCATATCATAGCGGAAACCGGCATATCCCAGATCCTCAAGCAACATCTTGAGGTAGGCCTTCACATTGGTCTGCACGTTCTCGCTCTTGTGATCAAGGTCACGCATGCCGCCCCAATCCTCACCGGTATCATTGTTGCTGCTCAACTGATAGCCGTTGGCATTGGCCCAGCTGAGGGCAGCACCGCCATCATCGTTGCGGCAGATGTCGGTGGACTTGAGCTGATAGGTCACGCCCTTATAGGTCTCGGAGGGGAAGTCCACCCAGTTCGAAGCGTTCTTGCGGTGGTTAATCACCACATCGGCAATGGTACCGATACCCTTGTCCTTGAATGTGTTGATCATCGACTGCAACTGCGCCTTGTTACCGAAAGAGCTATTGTAATTGGTAAACCAATACTTAGCGTCATAACCCATCGACGTGCCTCCGCAGTTGGCACTCTGGGGAATCCAGACAAGTTGGAAAAACTCAGACAACTCGTCGGCTTGTGCCTCAAGCACAGCCCATTTAGAATCGTTGAAGGAGTCCCAATAGAATCCTTGCAACATCACGCCACCATAGTTTGCAGGCCACCCTTGAGCCAGCATCAGCAATGGCAACATAGCAACAAGTGTTGTGGTAAATAACTTTTTCATTGTCTTATTCTATTTAATGGTTATATTCCTCACAAAGGTAGCGAAAGACGAGCACAGGACAAAATTTTTCAAGCCGAAAGTCATGAAAGCACACTTTCTTGACTGTGATACAATAAAATGTCCCTAATTGAATTCATTCTTTTACCGTTCATGAATATCGTCCTCGACGCAGTATTCAACGGCATGCGCCACTTCTCACTTTAACAAGATATCAATCAAGGCAGACACATCGCCAATGGAAACATTGCCATCGGTATTGACATCAGCATTCAGCATATTGATTGCTGAAGCGTCGTTTGACAACAGATAGTCGATCAGAGCCGACACATCGCCAATGCTCACATGACCGTCTCCATTCACGTCGCCGGGATTGGCCACAGGTTCATCGGTCAAATAAGGCAGATAGCTGTCGGTAACATCGTTCACCAAGTATTTGTTGGTCTGAGTGGCCACCTCAAAGAATGACGTTTTATTCACGTTCACCACATCCACAGTCTGGTGGCTGCTGGCAGTGCCGCCACCTTGATTGAAGACGAAATTTAGCGTGTAGCTCTTATTAGGAATGGTGAAAGTCTTGTAGTAGAACTTGACGCCATTAACCGTGCGGGTGTCGGTGATTATCGTTCCCGGCCAGTTGCCGCACTGCTGCGCTCCGTTGCTGTCCCAGCAGTAAAAGACCACACGGGGCCAACTGTTGGGAGCCTCGGTCGGGTCCTTGAGGAAGACGGTTATTTCACAGGGATAGACCGAATAATGACGAGTAATGACTCCGCTCACGACACCATTCTTGATAAGTCCCGCCTTGAGTGTGCATGATTCGCTGATGTTGACGCTTGTTCCGCTCGCGATGGTCCTGCCATTAGATGCGCTGGGCTCGCTGCCGTCGAGCGTGTAAACAATCTGGGCATCGGTATCGGCACTAACAGCTGTCAGCACGACATCCAATGCGTTGTCATAGTCGCCGCTGGGCTGGCTTGCCCAGGCCGTCTCGGTAGTCCTGCTCAATGCCAGGCGATAGTTGGTTCCACTGGCGACAACCACAAATGATGAAGGAACGTTATAAGTATCTCCGCCCATAATAGCAAGCAGAGCGCCACGAGTGCCGACTGTGCGCTGCACATAATAGTTCAATGATGTGCTGCTCGCTCCAGTGTTAGTGGAACTTGTGTTGGTGATACCTGCCAATTGACGGGCATAAATCATCTGCTTGATGCTGTTTTTGTATTCCATCCAGTGCTTGAGGAAGACGCACGGCGTGCCCGGCAAAGCAAGCATATAGGCGTTAGCCGCCTCTATATTTTGGGTAAGAGGGTCCTGCGGGTCGCTGGCATTGCGATACTGGGTGTCGTGATTCTCGACAAAAGTCACAGAATAACGACGATAGGCCGTCTCTATATTCAGGCCACGGCTGCTGGCCGAGCCCAGGTAGGTCCAATTGTTATTATTGACTGCATCGCGCACCGTGTAGCGGAAGGGGAAATCAAAAGCGGCGCTCTGCACCGTGCCGTTGACCTTAGTACCGTCAAGCCAAGCCTTCACAGCCGACTGGTTGCCGTCCCAATACTCGCCGACAGAGAACGTTGGCTGGGCGTAGTCATTATAAAGCCCTGTGAATGATGCGGCATATCCTCTAGTCATGTCATAACGGAAGCCGGCATATCCCAGGTCGTCAAGCAACTTTGTCAGATAGGCTTTGACCGTTGTCTGCACGTTGGCGCTATTATGGTCCAAATCCCTCAATCCTGACCAGTCCTCGCCGGTGTCGTTGTTGGCGCTCAGCGATTTCCCGTTCTGGGTGGCCCAGTTGAGCGTAGCTCCGCCATCGTCGTTCCTGCAAATGTCGGTTGACAGCAATCTGTAGGTTGTTCCTCGATAGGTCTCGGCCGGGAAAGTCACCCAGTCATTAATAGACTTACGGTGGTTAATCACCACATCGGCAATAGTGCCAATACCTTTGTTGTTGAAGGTGCTGATCATCGAGCGCAACTGCGCCTCGGTGCCAAAAGAACAATTGTAGTTGGTAAACCAATACAAAGGGTCATATCCCATAGACGTTCCGCCGCAGGAAGCACTCTGCGGTACCCACACCAGCTTAAAGAACTCCGACAGCTCATCGGCCTGTGACTCAAGATTGGCCCAGTTACTATCGGTGAAGGAATCCCAATAGAATCCCTGTAACATCACACCCTGATAAGCGGATGGCCATCCTTGGCCTAGCAGTGACAGCGGCAGCAAGGCTGCAAGCACCGTAATAAGCATCAACCTTTTCATATCATACTTTTATAAATGGTTATTATCTCCACAAAGATAACAAATCATCACTCAATTTGCAGCATAAATGGTGATAAACATAGTAAAATTTTGCTGCGCAATCGTTTGCAGTTCACAATCACCTAACAATAACAATAAATAGGCGGTCCCCATTTAGGGAACCGCCCATTAAAGATTTACTTATAAATCAACAGGTATCGATTACTTGATCACCTTAACAGCGCTGTGGCTGCCGTCGGTATAGGTGGTAACAATGATAGTGATACCGTTGATTTCCTTCATCTCCTGACCCATGATGTTGTAGTAGCGAACGCTGGAAACGATCTTGTTGCTGTCGTTATCAGCAATCTCCTGAACGTCGCCAGTCTCCTTGGTCAGCATGTAAGCAGCGATGTTGCCACCAGGATAGTACTGATAGATCACAACACCGTCCTCAGCAACCTCGGCATTGAGCCAGTTGGAGGTAAAGGTGTTAGCGTTAGCAGCAACAGTCGACTCAACCTCAAAGAGAGGAGCTTCGGCGTTAGCCTCGGCAATAGCAAAACCGTTGAAGTAGTTGGGCAGAGTGGGATATACAAAGTACTCAGTATCATCCCAAACGAAGGCCTGCATACCGTTGCAAGCGCCCTTGTTGGGAACAGTGAACGTGGTAGCTACAAAGCCATCACCGTCAAAGGCGAGCTTAGCGGGAGCAGCATTGCGGGTCACATAGAGCAGAGCGTCCTGACCAGCAGCATCCTTGAAGTAGTTGATGACAGTAGAGGTGCTGGGAGTCAGTCCGTCGCAAGTAGCAACGAAGCAGTCGTCGGTGCTAACCTCGCCACCAGCGATGGTCAGAACCGAAATGCCAGTATTGGTAGCACCAGTGAGGTAGATGACACCGTCTTCCATCAGATTGCCCTGGGCAAAGCCGATGAAGTCGCAGCGGCCAGCCATACCGCACTCCTCAGGAATTACATACTCCTTAACCTCGTTGGTCTCGGGGTTGATGACCTTGATGGTAGCCTCGGTCCATGCATCGGGGAAGGTTGCATTGCTTACAATCAGGTTACCAGCCTCGTCACGAGTGATACCGCAGTTGGCACCACCTGCATACTCGGTGTTGGTCAGACCGTTCTCGTCAACAACGACAATCTTCTGATCGGCCTTGTTGTTGATGTAGAACTTGCCATTCATACCGAAGCCCTGACGAACGTCGGCGGTGGGCAAGAATGAAAGGTCGGTGATCTCCCAAAGTTTCTTCAGGGTGACGGTCTCACCGGGCTGAGGATTCTCGGCCTTGGTGATAACCAAAGTCTGGGCATCAAGATTCACGGTCAGCAGATAATCGCCAGCGGGCACCTTGAAGCTGTTAGAGATACCAAAGCTGCTCAGGCCGAGTTCCATGCCCAGCATGTCCTCACTCACGAGGTAACCATCCTCGATGGCACCCAGGCGGTTCATGGCGATAGAGCTCCAGTCGTCGGCATTCTCGGCAAGCTTGGAAGTGAATGAGAAGTAGCTGTAGAGCGTCTCATCACCCTCATCCTTGTTCTCACCGGTAGCGGTTACCTCGGCAGTGTAGATGTTCTTGTCCTCGGTGTCCATGGCAACGCCCACGTTGGGAGCCCAGCCATTACCGTTAACCTCACCCAAGATGAAGAGGTCATCGGTGCGTGCGGGAGGAAGTTCACCAGCAATCTCAGCAAAAGCGTTCACCTCATAGTTGGTGCTGTCGAAGGTGATGTGAACATCATAGAAACCGGGCTGCTCAATGTAGAGCTGATAGTTCTCGGCGGGCCAAGCAAAACCCCAGTCACGGTTGGCGACAACCTTGAACTCTACAGAGCCCTCAGGAAGTTCGCAACCATACTTGTCGAGAACGAACAGGCCATCAGCGTTCTGTACCATGTCGTTGTCGCTGTTGGTGGGATCCCAAGTGGTACCGAATACCGATGCAGCAGAACCAGCAACAGTGAAGATTTTGAAGCCATCATCTGGATCGACTGAGCCTTCAACGATGAACTCCATGTTCTCGAGATCGAAAGTGAAAGTAAACTCACTGGTTTCCATACCACAGGCAAGCTGATAGGCACCATTGCCATTGCCCTGCTTCTGGGTGGACATGTACTCACCGATCACCACCTTCTGGTCGGCACCGGTCGAGGGGCCAAAACGGAACTCGTTGTTGAACTGGTCCCATTCACCAGCGTTCTCGGTCAGGCCGTCAGCAAAGACGAACCAGATAGTACCTGTCAACTCTACCGTTACCGAGTAGGTACCGTCACCATTGTCGTTCATCAGCATACCATCATTGGTCTGCCAATTACCGAAAGGATCACTACCAACAATGTAGATGTTGGCGTGCATGGACAGTGCGAGCACTGCCATAGCGATAAGTGTAAAGATTTTTTTCATAATTCACCTAAATTATTAAAAATGAATAAAATAAATAAACTTCCAGTCAATTGAAGCAAAACGACGGCTACCCCATGTGCCCCGCCCGCGAAAGGGAGGGCACACAGGAAGCAGTCGCAATATTTTGCTTTTTGAGCATCATTTTATTGCTCCATGAAGTAGTAGTAACCCAGGATGTCGTTAAACATCACAGTATAGGTACCAATGTTTGCGTTGATGTTAGGTCCGTCTTGGACGCCCTGGCCAACGGGGAATGCATCAGCACCCCAGTTCACATCCCAACTGCCGTTAGCAAACTTGAGCTGTGCGGCCTCGGTAAAGGTCAGATCCTTCACAATCCAGTCGTGGTTCTCAGACCTGGTGTTCACCGGAGTCATCAGGTTGGAGCCAGTATCCCAGCCCTGATAAGAACCAGGCATAGTGATTTGGCCATAGATTGCAGGTGCGATATCAACCTTCTCGATGGTCACAATGTCCCTATCGGTATCGAGTGTGATCTCGTAGTATCCTGCATCAGTAACCCTGATGTTGCCACCCTCGCCAGTGTTGCGAACGATAGCGCCATCAACCATACTGAACTGGTCACTTGCGTCACCAGGGGTGTGGATGATCTTGAAGGTCCTGCGTGCAGCAAGATAGCCCACATACTTCAAGATATTTACTGATCCGGGAACGGCATACATGGGCTGCAGCGAAACGCCGACGTCTTCCATGCCACGGTTGTTCCAGCTACCATCACCAAAACCGGGACCAATCAGGTACCACAGGTCAGGAACGGTGAGCGGCGCGAGAATCACATGTACAGTAAACTCATCGCTAACCATTGTTGTGGCAGTCTTGCCATTGGTCATGATCCACTTCACGCAAGCAGGGATGTCACGTTGCTCTTGGGCGCGGCCAAAATGGTCAACGACATATTTGTTGAGCTCGGCGGCATCCATGTAACCATCATTGGTAACGACATAAGTCTCACCATCAAGAATGATGTAGGACTCGGCATAGTAGTTGGTGTCGGACACAGCAGGTGTCGTCATGTTGCACACCTTGACTTCTGTCGTGCCCTCAGGCAGCTGAGCATAGTCAATCAGATCAGCATCCATTGCAGACCCGGTGCCAAAGGTGATTTCAGCGCCCTGAGGGTTGCTCTGAGGCTCTGCCCAGTCCTTGTAGTCTTCGCTACATGCGGCCAGCAACAGGGCCATTGCGGCGATATATAAAAACTTCTTCATAATATCTTTTTCTGATTTTAGATTGTTTTACTCTGCTGCGATAAAGGTGTAAGTACCCATAATGTCGTTGAACAAGATATAGTAATGGCCAGCGGGAACATTGATGTTGTTGTCCTCGTTCTGGTTGCCCAGACCATAGGGGAAGTCGGTTGCATTACCCCAACTCATTGCCCAACCGCCGTTGGCAGCGAACTTGACTTGGGCGTCCTCGGCAAAGGTTTCCTCAACGAACCAGTCGTGGTTCTCGACACCGGCCAACGTGCTGACAGCAGCCAACGCATTGTTCTCGGGTGCCCACTCCTGATAATCGCCAGGCAATGAAATCATGTCATAGACAGTTACGGCATCCTCATACTTCTCGATGGTAACGTCGCCATCGATGCTAACCATGATCATGTAGTAACCAGCCTCCTTAATGCCGATGTTATGGTTGTCACCATCTTCATCAGACAGGAAATCGCCAGGATTAACCACATTGGTGTAGTTGAGCTGTTCATCCCAGCTACCAGCCACATGGACGAACTTGAACTGACCACCTTCGGGGAAGTAGCCGACATACATGCCACCAGCCAGGAAGGTACCATCGGTGTCATAGGCGGGATACATCGGGATAAGACCAATACCGACACTGCCATTGCTCCATTCCTGACTACCGATGCAGTTACCGACCATGTACCAAATGTCGTAAACTGCAGAAGCACTGATGAAGTAGGGCTTCACGGTGATGCTTACGGGATTGGAATAGATGGTCTCGGCACCGGGAGTCGAAGCGCTCAGGCGCAGCCAGATGGTCATTTCCTCGGGAATCACACTTTCCTCATCCCAGCGCTCGATAAGCACAATAGCCTTGGCAATATCCTCGGCATTCAGCTCACCAGAGCAGCCGGCAAAGATAGACTTGATAACGTCATAGGTAGGCACCTTTGTGCCGGTTTCATCGGCATTGGCTTCGGCCACCGAAACCGACCAGTCGTTGGTGGGAGACAGCTCAAACTGATAGTCCACGGCTGCAGGCCAGCCACCATAGTCGGGCTGTGACCAAGTGAAAGGAATCACAGAAGAGTTAGCCAGGTCAACATTGTTGTTCACAGACTTGTTGAGTGTGAACGTGGAGGGTTGAGTCAGCGTGGGATTGGAATCGCGGTCATCCTCGCACGCTGTGAACACTATCGCCATGCTCAACAGCATCAGTGATGATAAAAATATCTTTTTCATGTTCTTGTTGTCATTAATTAATGTTAGACATTACTGTTGCGCATCAATATCCAGGATTCTGTTTGAGCTTGGGATTGGCAATCAGGTCATCGTTGGGGATAGCAAACACGTTGCGGTCGGCTGAGAATGGACGGCCCTCATAGGCACCACCCTTCCATTGCCACAGGTAATCGTTGTTACCACCAAACTTGCCAAAGCGAATCAAATCCATGCGGCGGCGACCCTCGAAGTAGAACTCACGGCTCCACTCTGAAAGGAGCTGATCGAGCGTCACGCTGCGCAACTCGGTAGCGTGAGCACGACGACGCAAGATGTTAACGGCTTCCCTAGCCTCGTCGGGCTGCTGGCCCAGACGGGTCAATGCCTCGGCATAGGTCAGATAGGCCTCAGCCTTGCGCATGTAGAACAGATGGGAGTCGGCAAAGGTAATGCTGCTGCCCTTGCTTCCGTCACACTTGAAGTTGTTGAACTTGGTGATGGCGTAGCCATAGGTAAAGTCTGACTCATTCTCCACATTCAGGTGACGACCTGCGGTCTCAAACAGGGCGCGGTCATCGCCGGCGGCCTGATATACCTCATAGGCATGAGCCTCGGGAGCGTCATCGTTGGGGAAGAACTGCCTGATGAGCTCGGGACGGGCACGGTTGCCACCCCAAGTGCTGTTGTCATACAGGCCGTTCACCTCGCTTGCATCATACAGGTTGGGGTGCACGTCGGCATCCACGGTAGAGCAAATCAGGAAGTTGGTGCCACCCCACGAAGTGGTGCGCAGACCATCTTGAATAACGGGGAACAGGGCCTCATAGGAAGCACCGTTGGTGCAGTTGTCACCCATGAACAGCATCTGGTAAGCAGTGTACTCACGATAGATACCGTCAATACCCTCGCCGGAATAACCGGTAGTGTGCAGTTGGTAGGATGAGTCAATGACCTTCTTGGCATACTTGGCGGCATCTTCCCAACGCGGGGTGCCGGTATAGACTTGCCAGTTCAGGTAAAGACGAGCCAGCAGCATCCATGCAGCAGCTTTGTCAACGCGGCCATAACCGGCGTCGCCATATTTCTTGGGAGCAGGATCGTTGAGAATGTTATCGCCACTGCCTTCACCAATGATGTCAAGCAGCTCACTCTCGATGAACTCACAAACCTCGGCACGAGGCTTCTGATCAGGATCCTCACCTGAGATGACGGTAGAGAAGGGGATGTCTCCAAAAGCATCGGTCAGCAAGAAATACTGAAATGCACGCAGGAAACGGATCTCAGCGGTCATCGTGGCATCATGGTCGGCAAACTTCTCCATATACTGGTTGCAGAAGGTGATGCCGATACACAGACCATAGTAGTAACCGCGCAGCATCGGGTGGCTGGCGTCATAGGTATTGTGGCAATACTCGGGAATACCGGTGTCGCCCCATCCGCAGATAGCCTCATCGGTGGTCAGCTCGTTTGAGTTCCACATCTGGCGGTACTTGTGCTGGAAACCGCCGTCCAGACCATCAACGTCAACATTGTCATCACCGCCGTTGTTGCCCGAAGTGGCAAACACCGAGTAGCACTTGTTGAACATCTGCTCAACACCCACGTCGTTCTTCAGCGAGGGGTCGATAGGCTCAACGTCCAGGTCGTTGATACAGGAGGCAAGACCTCCAACCATCAACATGGCGGCAACTGCACATTGTATATATTTGAAAAACTTATTCATTGTCGTATTTCTGATGAAAAATTTATATAATCTGTCAACGTAATTAGAAATTCAGACTCAAACCAAGGATGAACGAAATGGGACGGGGGAAGATGTCACCACCGATACCACCGTAGATCTCGGGATCGATGCCATCATACTTGGTGATGCAGAACACGTTGCTCACGGTACCATAAAGACGTCCGCCAACACCATTGTAGCCGTTGCGCTTGAACAGGCCGTTGAAGCTGTAACCCAGCGTGATGTTGTCACACTTGAGGAACGAAGCGTTCTGTACCCAGTAGTCGGTCATGATGGTGTTGTTGTCATAGGTCTGCCAACCCAGCTCAACCGATTTTACAGGACGGTTGTTCAGGTAGAAGCCCGAAACTGCCTCGAGTACCGAAGCGGTGCTGGTGTTGTGGTAACCCTGCATTACGTTGTTGTACATGTAATTGCCGATGCTGGCACGCAGGCTGAAGCCGAAGTCCCAGTTCTTCCAGTCCAGACGAGATGACAGACCCATGGTCACGGGAGCGTGCGGCGACTTGTAGAAGTACTTGTCTTCCTCACTGATGACTCCGTCACCGTTGCGGTCAACGACTTGGCCCTCGATGGGCTTGCCGTTCACGTCATAAACCTGCTGCAACACATAGAAGCTGTGAGAGGGATGTCCCACGGCGTGGGCCTGTACATTACCATTAATACCAATGCTGCCGGTCATTACCTTGAAGGAGGGATCCTTGTCGAGCAGCTCGGTAATCTTGTTGCTGTTGTAGGTCAAGTTGTAGTCAATGGTCCACAACAGGTCGGTGGTGGAGATGGCCTTCCAGTTCAGTGAGAACTCAATACCGGTGTTGCGCAGCGAACCGATGTTCTTGAAGAAGGCGTTCTTGAAACTGGTCAATGCCGAGAAGGCGGTCCAGTTTAACAGGTCGGTGGTCTTGCGATAATACCAGTCGATGCTACCGCTCAGACGCTGATTCATAATACCCCAATCCAAACCGATGTTAGTTGTTGTTGTGGTCTCCCACTTGAGTTCAGGGTTATATACGTTGGGCTTGGCCTTAGAGCCGTCACCAACCAGGTCATAGAAGGAGCCCACACTACCGTTGCTCATAACATAGTTGTTGAAGTAGTTGTAGTCACCAATGTCTTCCTGCTGACCAGTCTTACCCCAACCGAGGCGCAGCTTCAGGTCACTGAAGGGACCATCATGCATGAAGGCCTCCTCGTTGATCTTCCATGCAAATGCTGCCGACGGGAACAATGCCCAGTGCTTCTTGAAGCGGGACGAGCCGTCATAACGCAGGGTGAAGGTCATGAGATAGCGGTTAGCGTAGGAGTAATTGGTACGGCCAAAGAATGATACCAGGTAATTCTCGGTGCGGTAACCTTGACCGTTGTTCTGGAGATAAACGCCATCGCCATAGATGGCACCAGCCTTGGAATCACCCACATTGTAGTTGGCGCCGGGAATCCAAACACCAGGAACAACATGGAGAGCCTTCTCGCTGTCCTCGGCGGTGAAGAGCAGTGACGAGTTGCTGGGATAGGTGCCCCATGACTCGTTATACTCCTTGCGCCAGTTGTGCTGCCACTCATAACCAGCCATGATATCGAAGTGATGCTTGTCATTGAAGTCCTTGTAGTACTGGGCATAGGTACTCAGCTGCAAGTTCTCCTTGGACTGGGTGTAGCGGCTGTTGTTGCCATAGTAGTTTGAGGTATTGGAGATATTGGCACTGTAGTTGTGGCCATGGCCACCAGTGAAGTCACCACCCAAAGTGAGGTGGAGTCTCAAGTCCTCAAAACCATGAATCTTGTAGTCAATGTCGGCACTGCCGATGAATGAATGTGACCAACCGGTGTTGTCGTGGTTGTCGAGCATGGCAACGGGGTTGTAGGGAGCATTGCCGTTCTTGGAGTAGCCACCCCAACCGGGATCGGTAGTGTTAATCTGCAACCAATCAAAATAGCCGCCAACGCAGTTGTACATCGGGTCATTGGAACGGATGGGTTGCGTCGGATCCATGCGCACGGCATTACCCACAGCACCGGTGTCGGCCCAGCGTGTCTTGGTCCACGCCAGCTTACCGTTCAGGTTCAGCGTCAAGTGGTCATCAAACAACGAGGGGTTCAAGTTCAAGGCAGTTGTAACGCGCTTGAAGTCTGAGGTCTTGAGGATACCCTGTTGATCGGTATAGCCCACCGAGATACGATAGGGCAGGACATTGGTTACCGAACCGGCCAGCGTCAAGTTGTGGTCATGGCTCAAAGCGGTGCGGTAAATCTCATTCTGCCAATCGGTGTTGGCGTTGCCCAGCAGTGACAAGGCAGTCTCTTCACGGGTATCGCCAGCGAAAATCTTCTTCACAAATGCGCGATACTCGTCACCGTCCATCACGTCGATGGTCTTTTTCTTCATACTCCAGGTTACACTACCGTTGTAGGCCACTTGCGGAGCCTGTCCGCGACGACCTTTCTTGGTGGTGATGATGATGACACCGTTAGAACCACGGCTACCGTAGATAGCGGTTGCCGAAGCGTCCTTCAACACGTTGAAGCTCTCAATGTCCTGGGGGTTGACCAGTGACAGGGGGTTAGAAAGACCGCTCACGCCATTGTTATCCATGGCAATACCATCGATCACAATCAGCGGGTTGTTGCTGGCGTTCAGTGACGAACCGCCACGAATGCGGATCGTTGCACCGCCACCGGGGCTACCGTCACCACTGGTAACGCTCACACCGGCAATCTTACCACCCAGCATGTCCTGGGCACTTACAACGACACCCTTGTTCTTGGCATCGGGCTTGAGAGCCGTTACCGAACCGGTCAAGTCGTTTTTCTTCACTACACCATAACCGATGACCACCAGATTTTCAAGCATCTGAGTGCTCTCGGCAAGGGTAATAACCAAGTCGCTGGCTGCGGTGACCTCATGGTCCTCGTAGCCGACAGACGAGATCAGGAGCTTGGCGCCTTGAGGCACACCTTCCAGGGTAAAGAGACCGTCAAAATCGGTAGCAGTACCCATCTGCGTGCCAACGACGCGAACAGTCGCGCCGATTACAGGCTCGCCGGTAGCATCCTTGACAATGCCGTTCACAGTAATCTGTGCATAGGCTCCAAGTGACAGGAAAAGTCCCATCACAAGGGTTAGAATCCTAAAAGGAATTCTGATGTTTACCTGCTTCATCTTTTAATTTTTAAAGTTAATATTATGTTGTTAATCAATTAAATAAATTTCTTTTTCGCATCAACTCAAAAGCATTGAGTGACTTCAAAAGGTTTCAAATGGCCGTAATAAGGCAAATAGAACAAGGCAAAAATAGAAAATTTAATTATAATTCTCTTTTTTTATAATGTTAAATTTTTCATTAAATAAATGCAATCGTTTGCGCGGTCCGTTTTTTTGCTCTATCTTCGCAGCATCTTAACTGATTCATAACCCGATTCAACTACAATGAACGAAAAACGACAAATGACGATGAAAGATATCGCCCGCGAGTTGGGTGTATCGGTAGCCACCGTGTCGCGCGCACTTAGCGATAGTCCCAGCATTTCGCGTGAGCGCCGTCAAGCGATCCAACAGTTTGCGCGTGAGCACAATTACTTCCCAAACGTCATTGCTGAGCAGCTCAGGCACAGCCGCCGCAACCCGTCTCGCGCCATCGGTGTGATTGTCCCTGAAATTGTTCACTACTATTTCTCGTCAATTCTCGACGGCATCGAGAGCGAAGCGGCGTCACGCGGTTACCATCTGATTGTCGCCAAGAGCAACGAGAGTTATGAGCGCGAGGTACAAATCTGTGAGGCCATGCTCAAAAACAAGGTATGCGGCATCATCGTGTCGCAAGCCAAGGACACCGAGCAGTATGACCACTTTGAACATCTCGAGGCAGCCGGGGTGCCGCTGGTATTCTATGACCGCATCTGCCCCGCCCTCAACGCCAGCCGTGTAGTGGTTGATGACTACATGGGCACCCTGAACGCCGTGTCTCACCTCATCACCACCGGCTGCAAACGCATTGCCTTCTTTGGCACCTCGATGAATCTTGTCATCGGCAAAAACCGCTTCAACGGCTATCGCGACGCCCTCTATAAACACGGGTTAACACTCGATGAATCACTGGTTCGAATCTGCGACAACAGGGCCGACGCCGAGCGCATCACTCCTGCAATGATGCAGACCGAGAGCAGACCCGACGCATTTTTTGCTGTCAACGACGAGACAGCCATCGGCATCCTGTCGGTTGTAAAACGGCTGGGTTATTCCGTTCCCGATGATGTAAGCATCTGCGGATTCACTAATGGTTTCCGCGCCACGGTCTGTGACCCGATGCTCACCACAGTTGAGCAGCGCGGCAGCCAAGTGGGCAAGGAGGCAGCCGACATCCTCATCGGCCTTGTCGAAGGGGCCCTCCCCACCGACCGCCCAGAGAAACGTATTGTCAAAACCCGCCTCGTCGTCCGCGGCACCACCCGCCACACCTAAATCAAACATCACCAAATAAAGAAACCTATAACGAAAACAATAAATACAAAGTTCGTTTGACATGCTAGACTTAGAAAAGCTAAAGAATCACTTTTTTGATGTTGTTGGCACATTGTATGACGTTCACACTGAACTTGGACCTAGACTTAATGAATTCTGTTTTCAGGAAAGCCTACGCATTCAATAATAAGTTGTCACAGTTGTTCTAGTTGTCTTTAATCATTACGGCTTAATCAAATAAAAAATAATAAAGTTGTTTTTATGAAGAGATTTTTAGTTATTTTGATGGCATTTGTGGCCATCAGTGCGTCTGCTCAAGTAGATAGGCCCAAGTTAATTGTGGGCCTTGTCGTGGACCAGATGAGGTGGGACTACCTCTATAACTATCAGTGGGGCGAGGGCGGTTTCAAGACACTGCTCCAGGATGGTTACCGCTGCAACAACACCATCATTGACTATGTGCCCACTGTTACCGCCATCGGTCATGCCAGTATCTACTCTGGCACCACGCCTGCTTTTCACGGCATCGCGGGCAACAATTTCATGCTTGACGGGAAGAATGTGACCAGTGTGCAGGACGACACCGAGAAAGGTGTGGGCGGCAACGAGAAAACCCGCGGAAAATCGCCGCGCAACCTCATCGCCACCAACATTGCCGACCAACTGCTGCTGGCCACCGATTTCAAGAGCCGAACGGTCGGCATTGCCCTCAAGGACCGGGCGGCCATCCTGCCAGCAGGACACAATCCCATCGGTGCTTACTGGAATGACAGGGACAGCAAGACGTTCGTCACCAGCACCTACTATATGGACAAGTTGCCGCGTTGGGTGAGCGACTTTAACAAGAAGTATCGCAACGAGCTCTTAATGGACCTCAGTTACTCACCTATGGGCACCACTTTGACATTTGCCCTTGCCGAACAAGCGCTCATCAACGAGAAACTGGGCCAAGGCGAGGCGACTGATATGCTTGCCATCAGTGTTTCTAACACCGACATGTGTGCGCACTACTATGGAACCCATTCGCCTAAGGTTGATTCTATTTACTGGCAGCTTGACAAGGAAATTGCACATTTCATCAATGTGCTCGACCAGCGCATCGGGCACGATAACTACCTGTTGTTCCTTACGGCCGACCACGGCGGTACTCACAGCTACCCGCGCATGACGTCACACGGATTACCCAGCGGCTGCTGGAACAGCAATGCTGCTATCGTTGCCGCCAACAAGCGACTGAAGCAGCAGTTCGGTGTGGACAGTATTTTCAAGGCCGAGATGGGTTATACCTTCCATCTCAATCATGAGGTCATCAATGCGGCAGGGCTTGACCGTGACAAAGTGATGCAAGCCGCATGTAAAGCTTTGGAGGAGCCTGAGGAAATCCAGTGGGCAATAGATGTCGCTAATATTGACACCTACCCCATTCCCACCATCCTCAAGGAGCGCATCAAACTAGGGTATTTCCCTGGGCGAAGTGGCGAAATCTTCGTTGTTCCACGCACAGGGGTGTATGACGGAAAAACCGAGTGGGCGGCATCCAACCATGGCACTTGGAGCCAGAGTGACTCACACATTCCCCTCATCTTCATGGGATGGCACATCACTCCTGGCGAGACCAGCCGACTCACCCACATGACCGACATCGCCGCTACCGTGTGCGCCATGCTACACATCCAGGCGCCCAACGGTTGCATCGGCACTCCAATTTTTGAGTAATGACCTAGACACAACAAATAAATGAAGGGGGCCTCAAAGCCCCCTTCACTACTATCATTGGGATGATTAAAGCAACTCAGGAAGTTGGAACAGACGGGTTCCGTTAGACCCTTTAATAAGGATATATCGGCCCTCAGGACGATTGGCCGCTATTGCAACCTTGACCTGCTCCACATCATCAAATTTGCGATATGGGCAGTCGATGTTCTTGAATTCCTCACCCACGAGCCACACTTCGTCAAAAGGACATGAGGAAAGACGTTCCACCACTCGCCGATGTTCCTCGGCGCTACTGGCGCCAAGTTCTCTCATCTCGCCCAATATAGCCATCTTGGGGGAAACCTGCATCAGGCTGAAGTTGTCGAGTGCTGCTGCCATCGATGTGGGATTAGCATTATAGGCATCCACAATCAGATGATTGTGCTCGGTCTCAGTGAGTTGTGAGCGGTTATTGGAAGGAATGTAGTTCTCGAGCGCATGGCAGATTTGTTCGGGTGCCACCTCAAAGTGCAGGCCCACGGTGACAGCGGCCAACACATTATCGATGTTATAGCTGCCGATGAGACGTGTTGCCACCTCATACCAGTCACCTTGTGCCGAGCGCCATTTCAAGCGCAGGAACGGGTCACAGGCAATAATCTGACCATAAACACTGGCATTGGTTTTATTCTCGTCACAAGTATAATATTCAGCTTTGACACCCTGTGGCAAGATACCCATCAGGTACTCGTTGTCGGCATTGATGAAGATAACGCTGTCGGGACGAGTCGCCAAGTTCTCATAGAGTTCGCCTTTGGTTTTGATGACGCCTTCAAGTGAGCCAAAGCCCTGCAGGTGAGCCTTGCCCACATTAGTAATCAATCCGCAAGTTGGCTCAGCTGTCTCGGCAAGCGTCTTGATGTCGCCGGGGTGGCTGGCGCCCATCTCGATGACGGCAATCTCGTCCATGACACTCAGCCGAAGCAGCGTCTTGGGCACACCAACATCGTTATTATAGTTTCCTTCGGTGGCCATCCCATCATAGCGCTCGGTGAGCACGGCACGCACGAGTTCCTTGGTCGTCGTCTTGCCGTTGGTGCCGGTGATGGCAATGACGGGGATGTCAAATCGACGGCGGTGTTCACGCGCCAAATCCTTGTAGGCCTGCAGCGTGTCAGGAACAAGAATCATCTGCTTGTCACCATGATAGGCATTATATACCTGCTCATCGCTAACGACGGCAACAGCACAGCCTTTATCAAGAGCCTGGCTGGCAAATTGATTGCCGTCAAACGTATCGCCCTTCAAGGCAATAAAAATGCTGCCCTCGGGACAGTCGCGGCTGTCGGTGGTGATGGCAGGATGCTGCTCATAGATTGCGTAAAGTTCTTTGCTATCCATAATCTCTACATTTATTTTCGCGCAAAAATACAATAAAAGGAGAATTTTTGTGTAATTTTGCACCGACTTTTTAATGTGTGCGCAAAATATAATGAATACAACCAAGAGAACTATAGCCATCGTGTGTGGTGGCGACTCATCTGAGTATGAGGTCTCCCTTCGTTCGGCCCAGGGCATTGACTCGGCGATGGATCATGACCGTTATAATGTCTATATCGTTTTAATCAGGAAAGAGGATTGGCATGTCAACTTGCCCGACGGCAGACAACCCGTCATCGACAAGAACGATTTCTCGTTCATGAAAGACGGCGAGAAAATCCGTTTTGACTATGCCTACATCACCATCCACGGCACTCCCGGCGAGAACGGCGTGCTGCAAGGCTACTTCGACATGATAGATCTGCCCTACTCCACCTGCAACGTGCTGGTTGAGGCGCTCACATTCCACAAGTTTGCGCTGAACAACTACCTGCGCGCCTTTGGCTGCTCGGTTCCTGACAGCATCCAGGTGCGTCGCGGTGTGCCTCACAACTGGACAGCCGAGAAGGTCAAAGACTATCTGGGAATGCCCTGCTTTGTAAAACCCACCGCCGACGGGTCAAGCTTCGGTGTGACCAAAGTGAAAAGCTGTGAGCAGTTGGACGAAGCCATGGAGTTTGCCTTCAAGCAGTGCGACAACGTCATGATCGAGCGTTTCCTTGACGGCACCGAGGTCACTGTTGGCTGTTACAAGACCAAGGAAAAATCGGTTGTCTTCCCCGTGACCGAGGTGGTTACCGACAACGAATTCTTTGACTATGATGCCAAGTATAACGGACAAGTAGAAGAGATTACCCCGGCCCGCATCAGTGACGAACTCACTGCCGCCTTGCAGGCCGAGACCTCGCGCATCTACGACATCCTGCACTGCAACGGCATCATCCGCATCGACTACATTATCACTAAGAATGAAGACGGTAGTGACCATATCAATCTGCTGGAAATCAACACGACGCCTGGTATGACTGTCACCAGTTTCATCCCACAGCAAGTGCGTGCCGCAGGTCTTGATCTGAAAGACGTTCTCACCGACATCATTGAGAATCAATTTAGATAAACTTTGGTAATTATTCCAATGGAACATGCGGGATGGGCACTGGCCTGTCCCGCATGTTCCTTAATATTTTTTCAAGGCGCATTCGGAAACATATACCTGAAACATAAGAAAACATGATTATTATGATACCAACATGAATTATTAGGCAAATGATAGCAAACAAATGATAGCTTTTTGCTATATTTGCCGAAACTTTTTTAATTAACTCGACAAGATGAAACGACTCATTTCATTACTATTTGCACTGATGGCACTTGTTGCAGGAGCGCAGGGATACTTTAACTCCGTCAACAGTCCTGACATTGCCAAGGACGGAACCGTGACGTTCAAAGTCAAGGCGGCTGGCGCCGACACCGTACGCCTGATCATCGATTCGCGCATGGATACGCTGATGCGACACACTGGGAACAACACGTGGAGCATCACTTTGCGAGACCTAGAGCCTGACCTGTACATGTACTACTTCACCATCGACGGCATGAAGGTTCTTGACGAGAATAATGCCCAAGTGTTGCGTGACGTCAAGAACGTGATGAATACCTTTATTCTTGATCCGCAGGGTGATTGCCCAATGGCCGTGCACGATGTTCCGCATGGCACTGTGGAAGCGGTTTGGTATGATTCGCCCACTTTGGGAGCTACTCGCCGAATGATGATCTATCTGCCACCTGGATATGAGCAGAGCCGGCAACGTTATCCGGTGTTTTACCTGCTGCATGGCACGGGAGGTGACGAAACAGTATGGCTGGAGCAGGGACGAGCCGCACAAGTGCTTGACAACCTCATTGCAAGCGGCAATGCCGACCCGATGATTGTGGTGATGCCTAATGGGCACACCGACACACCCGCAGCGCCCGGCTTGGGCAGCAACAACAACGAGCAGCCCACCTTTGCCCACAAGCAATGGATGGAAGGCACGTTCGAGTCAAGCTTTAACGACATCGTCAACTGGGTGGACAAGAACTACCGCACACGTGCCGCAAAACGCTACCGGGCCATTGCTGGCCTGTCGATGGGCGGTTACCACTCACTCTACATCAGCGCAAACCAACCCAATGATTTCGCCTACGTCGGACTTTTCTCTCCCGCCATCGGCCGTATGGACAAGGGCAAGAGCAAAATATATGATGACCTGGAAGCGAAACTCATTGACCAGTTTAAGCAACGGCCCAAACTTTATTGGATAGGCATCGGCAAGGATGATTTCCTCTATAAGGACAATGTTGAGTTCAGGCAGCTGCTGGACAAGAACCGACTGCGCTACACCTACCACGAGAGCGGTGCTGGCCATGAATGGGCCAACTGGCGCGATTACCTCGTCATCTTCACACAACAATTATTTAAATAATGTTGACAGCCGTGGCAGTTCCACGGCACAATAAACCATCTGAAAGAAATGCTTGATGCACTTATCCATTTCTTTACCCAATGGGGCTACCTTGGACTGTTTCTCGGGTCGTTCCTTGCCGGTAGCATTGTCCCATTCAGCAGCGAGGCACTTGTCATCGCGTGCGTGGGTCCGCTGCACATGGACCCGGTTACCAGCCTGTTTGTAGCTCTGGCAGGTAACGTGAGCGGCGGCATGACATGTTATTACATTGGCCATTTGGGGAAAATTGAGTGGATAGAAAAATATGCCCATGTGAGCGAGGAAAAACTCAACCGCGCCCTGCACTTCATGCACAACCGCGGCGCATGGATGGGCTTCTTTGCTTTTGTCCCCATGCTGGGAACCGCCATTAGTGTTGCCTTAGGCTATGTGCGCTCCAACGTGTGGATTGTCCTCGTCACCATGACCATCGGCAAATTGCTGCGCTATGCCGCCATCATCTGGGGCTCACTGAAACTTATCAACTTATTCTAGACTTATCACTTATAACTATTATGACACCTATCGAAATCCATAACGAACTACTTGCAGGCCGCATCATCAAGCAACTTGAGCGCCGCAACTTCACCGCTCATTATTGTGCTACTGCAGCCGAGGCCATCAAACTTGTCAAGTCACTCATGCCCGAAGGAAGCAGCATTTCCTGGGGCGGTTCGCAGACCATCCGAGAGATGGGACTTACCCAAGAACTCATCGACAGTGGCAATTACAAGGTCATTGACCGCGACAAGGCCGTAACCAACGAGGAAAAGCGCCAATGCTACCTCGACGCGATGGATGTGGACTACTTCCTCACCAGCGCCAACGCCATCACTCAAGATGGTGTCATCGTCAACATCGACGGTCGCGGCAACCGCGTCGCCGCTATCACCTGGGGGCCGCACAACGTGATTCATATCATTGGGCTTAACAAAGTGGCTCCCACCCTCGAGGCCGCCCTTACCCGTGCCCGCAACGTTGCCGCGCCCATCAACACTGCCCGCCTTGGCTGCGACACACCCTGCAAACTGGACGGCGTGTGCCACAACTGCAATAGCCCACAGTGCATCTGCAACTACATCCATTTCACCCGCAACAGTTTCCCGGCCCACCGCCACACCGTCATCCTTGTGGGCGAAACATGGGGCTACTAATTTTATAATATTTTTATTATGAATGAGAAATTGAGTTTTATTGGGATTATACCGGCGAGGTATGCTTCGACGAGGTTCCCGGGGAAGCCGCTGGCGATGCTGGGCGGCATGACGATGATAGAAAGGGTTTACCGCCAGGTGAGCAAAGCGCTTGACCGCGTGGTGGTCGCAACCGATGATGACCGCATCATGAACGCCGTAGAGGCCTTTGGCGGTAAGGCGGTGATGACGAGTACCGAGCACCGCAGCGGCACCGACCGCTGCCAGGAGGCATACCTGAAAAACGGAGGTGGCGAGGGTGCCATCATCAATATCCAAGGCGATGAACCGTTCATCCAGCCCGATCAACTGCAAGCTATCATGGCCTGTTTTAACGATGAGGGAACCGACATTGCTACACTGGTACGCCCCTTTGACGCCAATCGCCCCTACAGCGAATTGGAAAATCCCAATTCGCCCAAGGTGGTGCTGGACAACCAGATGCGTGCCCGCTACTTCTCGCGCTCGGTCATTCCTTTCATACGAGGCAAAGAGCGTGAAGAATGGCCTAGAATGACACAATACTACACCCACGTGGGAATGTATGCCTACCGCGCCAGCGTATTGGCCGAAATCACGCGTCTGCCGCAGTCGCCTCTAGAGCTTGCCGAGTCGCTGGAACAGCTGCGATGGCTCGAGAACGGATACACTATCAAGGCGGGCATAACGACCACGACCACTATCGGCATCGACACGCCCGAAGATCTCGCGCGAGCCGAAGAATATCTGGCTAACTCCTAACTTCTAACTCCAACTATTAATATGAAGTCTTCAATTCTCACTATCATTTGCTTGATAATAGCGCTAGGCGCTGGCGCCCAGCCCGTCGGGGAACCGTGGATGGACTTGCAAGTGAACGAAATCAACCGGCTGCCCATTCACACGTCATTCATCGCCCAAGACGAGGATTTAGCGACAATGAGCCGCCGCTACCTGTCGCTTGACGGTGACTGGAAGTTCCACTGGGTCGCCAACCTCAACGAGCGCCCAACCGACTTTTACCGCACCGACCTGGACGATAGCGGCTGGGCGACGATGCCCGTGCCTGGGATGTGGGAATTGAATGGTTATGGCGACCCGGTGTACGTCAACATCGGCTTTCCGTGGCGCGATAACTGGAAAAACGACCCGCCCCGCGTTCCCGTCAAGGACAATCACGTGGGCACTTATCGCCGCCACATCACCCTGCCCGCCGAGTGGAAGGGCAAGCAGGTGATTTCCCACTTTGGCAGCGTGACCAGCAATATCAGCCTGTGGGTCAACGGGCAGTTTGCAGGCTACGCCGAGGACAGCAAGATGGCTGCCGAGTTTGATATCACGCCCTATGTCCACGAGGGAGATAACTTGCTGGCGTTCCAAGTGATGCGATGGTGTGACGGCACCTACAGCGAGGATCAGGACTTCTGGCGCCTATCAGGCGTGGCAAGGTCAAGTTACCTCTATTGCCGTGACAAGAATTATCACATCGACGACCTGCGCGTGACGGCCACGCTCACCGATGACCTGCAGGACGGCATCCTGATGATCAATCCCAACGTCACGGGCAAGGGAACGATGAGTTACCGACTGGAATGGGGCTGCCAAGAGGTCATCATGACGCCCGCTGGCGAGAACCGCTGGATTATCCCCAACGTCGAGAAATGGACTGCCGAGACACCTAATCTCTACAGCCTCGTCGCCACATTCACACCAGCCGACAAGAGATTGAAGCCCGAAACAACCAGCATCCGTGTGGGTTTCCGACGTGTGGAAATTAAAAATGGCCAGTTGCTGGTCAACGGCAAGGCCATCTACATCAAGGGCGCCAACCGCCACGAGATGGACCCCGATGGCGGCTACGTCGTGTCGCGTGAGCGCATGATTGCCGACATCAAGGAGATGAAACGCATGAACATCAATGCCGTGCGCACCTGCCACTATCCTGACGACCCGCAGTGGTATGACCTGTGTGACGAGTACGGCCTGTATGTCTTTGCCGAAGCCAACCAGGAGGGCCACGGCTTCCATTATGACCCCAACACGGCACCCACCTACCGGCCCGAGTTCGCCCGGCAGATCTTGGAGCGCAACCAGCACAACGTGAGCGTGCAGTTCAATCATCCCAGCATCATCGTATGGTCGCTGGGCAACGAGACGTGCGACGGTCCCAACTTCACCGCCGCGCGCGACTGGATACGCTCGGTCGATCCCTCTCGCCCCATCCACTGGGAGCGTGCCCAGGGCGGCGAAAACACCGACCTGATGTGCCCAATGTATGCCTCGCCCGAGTGGTGCGAGCGCTATGCCAGCAAGCCCGAGAGCACCAAGCCGCTCATCCTGTGCGAGTACAACCACACGATGGGCAACTCGGGCGGCGGCTTGATGGAATACTGGGACGCCGTGCGCCGTTTGCCCAAGTTCCAGGGCGGATTTGTGTGGGACTTCGTCGATCAAGGCCTGCGTGTCAAGACCGCCGATGGCAAGGAGTATTTCTCCTATGGCGGCGACTACAACACCCACGACCCCAGCGACAACAACTTCAACTGCAACGGCCTCGTGAGCCCCGACCGCGTGTGGAACCCGCATGCCTATGAGACGGCCTATTACTACCAGAACGTCTGGGCCGAGGACGTCGATGTGCGTCACGGCGACATTGCAGTGAGGAACGAGTTCTTCTTCCGCGACTTGAGCAACGTGAAAATGCGCTGGCAACTGCTCGTTGATGGCCTCTCGGTGCTCAACGGCGAGGAAAACGACCTCAACGTCGCCCCTCAAGGCCGACAAATGCTGCACCTGCCCATCGAGGGCACCCTTGCCGCCCTTGAACAAGGCCACGAGGTGCTGCTCAACGTCGATTTCCTGCTCAAGGAGGCCGAGCGTGGTTATATCTCAAAGGTCATGGAAGCAGGCGAACGCATAGCCTACGCCCAGTTGCCCGTTATCGAGGCTGCTCCCCAGGCGGCAGAATTGCCACACGACAAGACAAAATTCAACGTTAAGCAGGACAAGCAGGGAGCGCTCACTATCAAGGGCGAGAACCTGGAAATCGCCTTTGATGGCAAGACGGGCTTCATGAACAAGTATATCGTTAACGGCATCCCCATGCTGGCCAACGAAGGCACGCTGAGGCCAAACTTCTGGCGCGCGGTGACCGACAACGACATGGGAGCCTGGCTGCAGCAGAAGTTGAAGGCATGGCGCAATCCCGTGATGAATCTGACCTCACTAGCTGTGGACAAGAAAGCGTCTAACAAGTCGCAAACGACCGTCGTGGCCCGCTATGACATGCCCGAGGTGGCCGCGACGCTCACGCTGACCTACGAGATACACCGTGGCGGCGCGATGTGCGTGACCCAGGGCATCGCTTTCAACGATACGGCCCAGGACGTGCCCGAGATGCTGCGTTATGGCATGGTGATGGAAATGCGTTACTCGATGAGCCAGAGCCACTTCTATGGCCGTGGTCCCATCGAGAACTATGCCGACCGCCGCTACAGCCAACGCCTGGGCATCTACCGCCAGACGGCTGACGAGCAGTTCTATCCCTACATCCGTCCGCAAGAGACGGGCACCAAGGGCGACATCCGCTGGTGGCTCCAGACCGACACCGAGGGCAACGGCCTCAAGGTGACCGCCGACAAGCCTTTCTATGCCAGCGCACTGCACTATGACATCGCCACGCTCGACGAGGGCGACGAGAAGCACCAGCGCCACCCGTCCGAACTGGAGAAATCACTATACACAGTGCTCACCCTTGACGGCGAGCACTGCGGTGTGGGCGGCATCGACAGTTGGGGCGCCCCCCCGCTGGACCAGTACCGCCTGCCCGCCATAGACCGCACCTGCTCCTTCACCCTCATTCCCGTCATGACGATTGACAGTATCGACATTATGGGTAAACGTTATCCGATTCCTGCTTGGGGAGATAAAGAATGGGAAACCAAGATGGGCAACCTCATCGACAAGTTGACTCAAGAGAAGTTCAACGAGCGCTCCATGGATAAATGGGAACTGCTCATGAAACACTCCGACGGATGCGTTGCCGAGGATCTGTCTCTTTGCTTCTCGACGGTTATGCGTGAGCATCCCCAGGAAGTGTTGATGTCAATCTATAACCATCGTGACAATCCACCAACGCGCATCATTGAGGATATCAAGTTCTTTGCCCCTGAATTGGGAGAGGAAGAGGATTCGCCCAATGCCTATCCTTCACTTGCCAGCCTGCGCCAAGAAATCGCCAACTTGCCCGATGCCACAGCCCGCGATTTTCTCACAAAACTGTTTGAACTATAGTCCGAAAGCAAAATATGAAGAGGCTTCTTGTATTCCTGCTTGTTTTTATTACGTTATTGATTGGGACACAAGCATATTTGGACAGGAAGGTTTTCCCGCGCGACTGGATAGGTACATACTATGAAGTACCCGTTGCCAATGGTTACCGTCTCGTGGCGACAAACGTCGATTACGGCACAATCATCGATACAGACGGTGTAACCCTTGTGGACCGCATCGACTCGGTACAAGTCACCGATAATGCCGTGATTGGGGTAACAGCATCACAATACTTCCTGTTTCAACCCAATACGGGAGCACTAACCCAATATGAGGCCTTGGCCCAACTGCGACAGGGCTGCAATCTTGAGCCAGCCCCTCTCACGACCGTAATCGATCACTACTGGCAACATCGCCGGTGGACGGACATCCTCACAACCCTCGCCTGCCTCGTGATTGCCCTGGCCAGCGCTTACTTCATCCCTTCCAAGAGAGCCTCCAACTGAGTTGCTCATTCATAAGGGATTTGACAAAATCCAAAGAAATAATGGGACATCTGCAAGACCATGTGTTCAGCAATCAGAGACACCACCCTTTGGGTGGCCTTTGAGTAACCCCGCCGGGGCGACTTCCGAAGCGTAGCGAGGAATGCCGGCCCGGCGAGGTTATCGAGCATAGAATTCTGTCGCCCTGGGGCGACCCCATTGTGGCATCAGTCCTTCAGGAAGAACGGCTCATCAATCTCACCGCCACAGTCCATGATAAAGCGCCTGTATTCCTCGGCAAAGGTAGCACTAATTTCTGAATTAAACACAAGGATGCACTGATTGGGGTCGCCTCCAGCGACAATCTCATTTATCTTTTTCCCCCAGTGAATCAGATTCCCTCGCTTGCGCTCGGTCATCTGATTTACTGGGGGTTACCGCATGGGTCACCCTTTGGGTGAGTGACCGGTTTGATCAAGACACACGGTTTTGCAGGTGAGCCGAATTATATGTGAATTTGCAACAAAATTTACACCAGCAACAATAATATGCATTGATAATTTTACTACTTTTGCGGTCGCGGCAATGATATAGCGGTATCATGCCCGCATGACATTGATTTTTGTTTTATTCATCTTGACCAAACTACTTATTTTCTCTGAATTATGAAAGAATCTATTTTAACATTGATGCTGATGCTTGTGTCGGTGCTCGCGCTTGACGCTCAGAGCCTGACAGGCAAAGAATGGTTCACCAAACTCTCTCCCGATGACGGCGGAGAAGTGTTCGTGACGCTTACCTTTGAGAAAAACGGCACCTGTGAAATGCTTGTCGCAACCGACTATCAGATCAAGCAAGACGGCGTGCCCATCAGCGTCGCGGGAGGCGTTACCGTACCAGGCACCTACACCCTTAACGGCAAAGACTTGAAGATGAACCTCAACCGAAGCAAGGCCGAGGTCGAATTCGACTATGAAGTCAAGGGCATGGATGCCAAGACCAAGGCCATCATGGATAAAACAATGAAATCAGAGTTCGATGGCATGAAAAAAGAATTCAAGGACATGATGCTCAATGGCATGCCCAAGATGCATAACCTGAAGATCATCACGCTCGAGAGCAAGAAACTCGTCATCAAGGACGATGATGGGGACGAAATCCCCTTCTACGCCGACTAACCATTGGCAAACACTCATCACGAAGAGTGCAGACCCGTTCCCCGTCGTGTCCTGCACTCTTCGGTTATTTTTGGAATAAAATGGGACACAGGACTCTGCACTCTTTGCATTCTATGTGTGTAGAAAGTCGGATGAATCTGATCGGCAAATCAGTGGGTGGCTTTGAGGTATTGCAGGTCACCGTACCAGTAGGCAGCGGTGCAGCCGCCGTCGATGAGTAGGTCGGCACCGCTGATGAAGCGTCCACGACTCGACATCAGGAACTCGGCCAGATCGCCCACCTCATCGGGCGTGCCTGCACGGCGGGCTGGCATTCCCTCGATCATCTTCAGGTAGCCCTCTTTGCGCGGGCCGTGCAGTTCGTCATTGGCCAGCGGGGTGATGATGATACCCGGGCTGATGCTGTTGATGGTGGCACCACGACGGCCCCAGCGAGTAGCCTCGGCCATCACACGCAGCACGTTGCAGCGCTTGGAGTACTGATAGGCCTTGAGCGTGTCGGTGATTTCCATGAGGAAGGGCAACTGCAGCAACTTGTCGCATGGCGTCATGGCCAGTGCATCGTTCTGTTCTTGAGGCAAAGCGGGCAAGCGGTGGCCGCTCTGTGACGAGATGATGACGCCGCTGCCGCTAGGGGCGATGATCTTGCCGAACTCCTCAAGCAGCACGCTTGTGCCATATAAATCGACTTGCAGGATGCGCTCGACGGGAGCCTGTGAGGGCGACACGCCGGCAGCGTTGATGAGACGAGGGTGTGTCATAATTCAGTTATGGCTCACCCTCTTTGCAAATCAACCGCCTGAGAATGGGATATTTTTCAGGCGGCTGTATTTTCTGTGTTTTGCCAGAACATTCGATTCTCATGGGGTAAAAAATGAACTGTGACAACAAAATGGCAAAAATGGGGCGTACCTCTCCGTTTCAGGCGGATTTTGCCATTATTGCAGCCATTTTCTTGATGTTGAAGGCGATGGCGAAGAAGGCAAAGTCCATGGTGACCTTGTCTTTGCCGAAGTGGCGGAAGCGTTTGTAGTGCATGTTGTTCTTCATCTGCCCGAACACGGCCTCCGGCTCTATGGGTCTTTTTGAGCGGTGTTCGAGCCCTTTCTCGGAAGTGAGGTTTTCCCGTGCCCTCTGCTTGTAGGCGATAAGCCTGTGACTGACCTCGATTTCTCGGTTACCTCTCTTTCTCCTGTGGCATTTTGCTCTCAACGGGCAGCCCTGACAGCGCTGGGCGCGGTAGACGGCCTGCTCGATGATGTAGCCGCTCTCGGTCCTGTCGTGCCGTGTGCCCACTCGCCTCATGTGCTGTCCCATCGGGCAGACGAAGAAGTCGCCCTCAGCGTTGTAGTGCAGGTTTTCCACGCGGAACGGGTTGTCGCGGAAGGCCTGTTTCTGCTCCATGTGGAAGTAGTTGTACTTGACGTAGGCCTGAATGCCGTTCTCCTCCATGAAGCGGTAGTTCTCCTCGCTGCCGTAGCCCGAGTCGGCCACACCCTCATAGGGGAAGCGACCGTAGCGGCGGTGGAACGAGTTGAAGAACAAAGGCATGGTGAGCGTGTCGCCGGGGTTGGGGAACAGGCCGAAGTCCACCAGGAACTGGTTCTCGGTGGCGATCTGCAGGTTGTAGCAGGGCTTGGTCTGCCCGTTGTTCATCGCGTCCTCCTTCATGCGCATGAACGTCGCGTCGGGGTCGGTCTTGGACATCGAGTTGCGGTCGCCCAGCTGCTCGAGTCGGCTGTCGTACTCATCGAGTTTGTCGCGTTGCTTCTCCAGCTCCTTGGCCTGTCGCTTGAGTTCACGCAGCCTGGCCTTCTCAGCCTTGTCCTTAGCCTTCTGAGCCGAAGCGCGCTCGATGGAGTCGCGAAGCTCCTCGCATATCTCGGTCAATTGGGCCGGCGTGAACTCCACCGACTCGTCCTGGGCGGCATTCTCCTGGGCGATGGCATCGTCGATCTGGCTCAGCAGCGCGCGTATCTTCTGCTGCAGTTTTGCACGGTTCTTCACCACCGTCTTCTTCCAGACAAAGGTGTACTTGTTCGCCTTCGACTCTATCTTCGTCCCGTCGATGTACTCCACATCGAGGGTGATGAAGCCACGCTCGGCAAGGATCAGCACCAGCTGCGTGAACACGTTGTCGATCTCCTCCTTGACGCGGTTGCGGAAGTTGTTGATCGTCTTGTGGTCGGGTTGGTCATAACCGGCCAGCCAGATGAAATGAACGTCCCGCTTGAGCGCGTTCTCTATCCTGCGGCACGAGTAGATGTTGTTCATGTAGCCGTAGATGATCACCTTGAGCATCATCCTGGGATGGTAGGGACTTGCACCGTGGTCGTAGTACAGGGAGTATATGCGCCCCATGTCAAGACCGTCAACAACCGCATTGACCAGACGTACCGGGTCGTCAGGGGCAATATCTTTGTCGATTCTTTCAGGAAAAAGAACCAATTGGTTGTTTATGTGCTCACGAAAGTGTAACTTTGCAGACATATTTTTTTAATTATTTGATTGTCACAAAGTTACTAAAACTTTTTGACATGACAAAGCCTCCGCTTGGGAAAGTAGAGGCTTTGTTATATGTTTTACAGCATGTTACAAAAAGAGGATGTGCCAGAATTATGACACACCCTCGTCTATATTTATATTGATACAATACAATTCCTACCACACCTGCGGACAGGACCAATTTTTATTCTATCACAAAGCTGCGGGGATAGTAATCGCTGTAGAAGCGGCCGTCGGTTGCCGTGAACTTCAGCACGCAATAGTTGGGGTCGGTGACGCCGCCGGGATAATATTGGGTATCACCTTCGCACCAAATCATCTCCTTGCTGGCAGCATCGGTCAACACTTCCATCGCGCCACGCAGCATCATGCCCTTGAAGCCCTCGGCATCGCAGAAGTAGATGGATGCCTTAGGATTGGCCTTGTAGTGAGCCACGCGCAGGGAAAACGTGTTGGTCGTGAAGTAAAAGACTTTGATGCCCTCGCGAACGCGAGGAGACAGCATGGCCTTAGTGCATGGGAAGCCCTCCTCATCTACCGACGAGATATAAGTGACGGGCAATGTGTCAGCCATCTTGGCAATCAGATCTTTAACGCCCATTAGGGCTGGATTCTCAGGTGTTGTTCCATTGATGGCCATTGCTTTGCGCCAACGCTTCAAGTGGGGGAAGTACATCTTCATCTGTCCGATGTATTCCTCCTTAGTGATAGGTTGTGGCAAGCCCTTGTTGACTTCGTCCACAAACTGGGCGCAATGCTCAATCATCTCGTCCATCGTGCAATCCTGCAAGAACTTGCCGTCCTTGAAGCAATAGATGCAATACTCCTCATTCTTGCTGCCGTCGACATTGGTGCCGAGGAGTTCTTCGGTGAGCGGCATGCCGCAGCTCTGACAAAATTTCTGTTCCATCGTTATACTATACTATTATAAACTGATTTAATTCATTTTAATCCATTGATAGCCTTCTGCAGTCCATCCAGAAAGAGGGCGGCATGGCCTCCATCCATTTGTGCATGATGGAACTGGAACGAGATGGGAAGGGAGACTTTTAGCCACTTCTTGAGATAGCGGCCCCACATCACCATCGGGTTGCAAAACTGGTCAGTGTATTGGTTGACGATGCTGTCCAGTTCGCTTGCCGTCATCGCCGATGTCCCTATTACCATCATGTCTTGCTGAAAACTGCTTGCACAGTTCTTTTTCGCTGACTGGGTCAAGTTGATGTAATCGGTGCTGAACTCATCCCAATCATCGGTAAAAGGAATGTCGCATGAGTTGATACCGCCATCAATATTGTTCACAATCACATTGATCGCCATACGGTCGTATTTGTACAGTTTCCCATGCTGGGGCAACATGTAAAACTCCTCAATCCGTGATGCTGCCTTGCCAATGCACCAACAAAGGAGCATGTTGAACTTTAGCCCGCGTCGCCGGCTCACCTTATACAGCCGAGTCACGTCAAAGGTCTTGGTGAGCGTCACCATCGGCATGGGCGACTTCATCCACAACTCGAATGCCACCGCCCGATTGGTATCTTTTGGATTTATCTCCTGTTTCATATCCTCGATGACTATACCAGTTGCCCTGGCAAACGCAATTTTACCTTCTCGGGGAAAGTCGCCTCGTAGGCCTCAAAGGCCTCAGGGTTCTCGTCGGCGACGAAATAGCCCTTGGGCGGGCCATAGGTTGCCTCGGTGATGCCCTTGCTCTTCAGCCAGCCGGGAATGAGTTCCTGCGCAAGGAAATAGGGCACTTCGGCATCGCGCGGCTCGGCATGATAATGAATGTTCATCTTGCTGGCCAAGTCGAAGCCCGCATGGCGATAGAAGTCAATGTTTCCCTCCATGCACAGGAAGCCCACGCCCAATTCACGAGCCTTGTCTAATGCATGGTTCAGCAACTTGAGCCCATGGCCCTTGCGCTTGTAATCCGGGTGGATGCTGATGGGGCCAAATGTCCACGACGGGCACCTCGAGCCATCGTCAAGGACGAGTTCAGCCCTCGAGAACATGATGTGGCCGATGATGCGGCCGTCCTCTTCCATCACCAGGTCCAGTTCGGGGACAAAATCGGGATTGCCGCGATACTGGTTGAGGACATAATGCTCGGTGCAGCCGGGACGATAGACGTTCCAGAAGGCCTCGCGGGTAAGGTTCTCCACCTCACGATAATCACTGGGTTGTTCTAATCTGATAGTCATTGTTCTTTCTGTTGATTGTAGCGTTAGGGTCCTTAAGGTCTTTAAAGTCCTTAACGACCCTAACTGCGAATTATTACATTCTCGCCTTCTGCTTCTCGCCTGCACCGGTACCGCGGTACTTGCTGCTGGCGGCGTTGAACTTCCAAGTGAGGTCAAGGGAGAAGGTGCGGCGGGCGGGATTGCTGGTGTACAACTCGCGCGGACCATAGATGGTAGCCCCGGCCTTGCTGGTGTTGAACAGGTCCATGCAGCGTGCGTCAACGGTCAGTGAGCCCATGCGGTGCAGGCTGATATCCTTCTGCACTCCGATGCCGCTATAGAACCGGCTCTTGGTGATGCGGAAGTTGTCGTAGTCACCGCGCGATGTCACTTGTAACATAACGTTCAGGCGCCAGTCGTGCGGCAGCTCGATGTCGTTGTTCCACGTCAAGCCCAGATACGGGTGGTTCAGCGTGAGGATGGAACCGTCGGCAGTCGGCGTCTTGTAGTTCTGGAAGATGGCAATCGCCGTCCATGTGGGATGCCAGCAACCAAACACGGGCCTCAACGATGGCATGACGGTCAGTCGGTTATAACTCTCCTTACTGTTGATGGGATGCACGAGGCTGACGAGCGGATCCTCGGAGCCGGGATATGGCTCGGTGGACATCGTCTCGGAGTCCTTGATGCGTGCGTAGTTCAGCGACAGGTTCATCCACCGATAGGCGGCATTGAAGACCAGGCTGTGGGTATAGGTGGGCTTCAGGTAGGGGTTGCCGCTCTGATAGCTGTAACGGTTGATATAGACGGTCGAGCTGGTGAGGCTGCTGTAGGCGGGGCGCTGGATGTCGCGGCGATAGGACAGTGACAGCTGCACCTTGCCCACCGGAGCCGACACCACAAACGTGGGGAACCAGTCGCCATAGTCGCGGCACACCTCATCTTCACGCTCATTGAAATTGTAATAGTCATTCTTCAGGTGCTCATAGCGCAGACCTACCTGGGCGAATACCAGGCCGAAGCGGCGGCCGAACTCCACAAAGGCTGCCGTCGACGACTCGTTGATCTCGGTGTCGGTGGCCTTGACGGGAACACTTGCCGTTGCCGAGAACGAGTAGGCATCGGTGCGGTGGTTGTGGGAGTATTCACCGCCCGCCGACAGGTTGCCCTGCCAAACGGGGTAACTCAGGATGAGCTTCGATGCCCAGAAGTTGTTGCGGCTGCTGGTGTTGCTCTCGATGCTGCGGCTGACGGTGGCGCCGTCCAGGACGGTTGCCTCGCTGGTGCTGCCCGGCGTCTCGGTGCGGTCAAACAGGCCGTCCACGTTCAGGTCAATGCCCAAGGAACCCACCTTGCCGTTGTAATAGGCATTGAAAATGTGCTTCCTGAAACGGTCATGCTGCTCGACGTCGCTCACCGAGCGCTCGGTAAAAACGCCATTCACATAGCTATCGGTGACGAACTGGTCATGGAAATCGGCGCCGGGGTGGCGGTCATACTTGTAAAAAGCACCCATGCTGTGGTTGTCGTTGAACATATAGTTTATCTGCAGTTGGGGCGACAAGCCTTTCCAGATGTTCTTGCCCTCCTGCGTGACAAGACCCTCGACCCGATCAGGGCCCACAAAATAAGACAACTGGTTTTCCTGCAACATCTTGGCGTGCCCGAAGCGGCCGCACCAGAACGAGGCGGTGATGTCCAATCCGCCCGTGCGGTAGTTCACATCCAGGTTGTTGGTAATCGTGTGGCCATACTGGTACATGCCCGACAGGTTGTCTTGGAAACTGAAGCCATCGCCCTGCGCCTTCTTCAGCGTGATGCGCACAACGGCCTTGGTCGAGGCGGCATAACGGGCGCCAGGGTTTTGGATGACGTCGATGTGCTGGATTTGGTCGCTGCGCAGGCGGGACAATTCACTCACATCCTGCACCTTGCGGCCATTGATATATACCTCGGCCTCGCCGCGTCCCAGCACCGTCACGGCGCCGTCACGCTTGGTCTCCAGCGACGGCACGCGGGCCAGCGCATCAGCCACGGTACCTGCCTTCTCAAGGATAGTTCCTTCGACAGTGGTGCGCATGGCTTCGCCCTTGACGCGCGTCTTGGGCAACTGGCTCTTGACAACCACCTCGCCAAGCATCAGCGTGGCTTCCTTCATCTGGATTATCTGCCCGTTAAACGCTTTGGGATTGAGGTATTGTGTCTCGTAGCCGATACTGGAGACCTTCAACAGGCCATCACCCTGAGGGGTGACAATCTGGAAGTGGCCCTGTTCATCGGTCATGGCACCCTGCACAAAGGTTGAGTCAGGCATCGACAGCAGTACCACATTCACAAAGGGCATCGGCTGGCCATTCTCATCAACCACGGTTCCGTTAAAATCCGGAGTTTTGGCAACAGCGATTGTTGCCATCATCACTGCAGCCATCAAAGCTGCCATTCTGAAACTCATTTTTTTCATAACCTTTATATTTTTTTGTGTTATATATTTTCTTTTTCCTAATTCCTAACCGTCACTCCTCCCAGGAAATTGCTGGCGGTGATGTGAATGGTGCGAGCGTCCTTATCAGAACTTTTCACGGTCTCGTTATCAACACCCCCGATGAAGCTGTGGCTTTTTACCTCGACGTTGACCGATGCAGGAACTATTAGCTCCACTCCACCAAGAAAAGTGTGGATGTCAATTTCCTCGTCCTCGCGGATGACGGCTTGGCGCAGGTCCAAGCGCAGTCCGCCGCAAAAAGCATCCAGGCGTGCACCGTGAAACAGCTCGCCCTTGTAGGTGTATTCGTCGGCACCGAGGCGCACTGCACAACAGATGCGCTTGCCATCTTCACCCTGCGGCACCGGTCGATGGAGCCACTGAGACGGATTCCTGTTGAAACTGTAAATCACAAGTTCTGCTCCGACGTACAGTAAGAGAATCGGTCCAAAATACTCGGTCCAGGAATGGTCCCAGTCCAGTTGCAGGATGCCCCACATGTCTGCCAATCTCAACAAGGCAGCCACAATAAAAATGATTCCGATAATTGTTCTTCGTGTCATAATGCTTGATTTTTGATGCAGCCCGAGGGACTGCGCAGTTTATTTTCGACTGCAAAAGAAGGTCCATTAGCGTTGCTGAGCAAGTTTCTGGGATATTCTGCAACTATATGTGACGAATGACACAAAAACAGAGATAAAATGCATGATTGGGACAAATGGGATTGGCGGTTCCATTCTTTTTACTACCTTTGCCCCACAATATGAGCCCAGGGAAAAAAGATACAATCACCACTCGCATCACCAGTACCGTCTTCACGGTATTGGCAATTGCTATTTTCAAACCATTTGGGCTGCAAGTGTGGCAATGGATAGCCTATATTCACTTGCTGGTTATCGGAGTATTGGGACTTGTAAGCTGCATGGCGACCGAGGGTATCTTGAAATATATTGTCAAGAAGCCCAGATCCTATGATCATGGCGTCGATTATATCATTAAGCGCAATCTATGGTTCCAACTCATCAACACCCCATTGGTGGCGCTGCTCATTTGTCTTTACCGTCATTTCGTTATGAGCGACCTGGTACCAGGCAACGTGCTTTCATGGAGCAACTTTTTCGAGACATTGCTCATTATTGCCTTCTGCTCTTTTGCCATTGGTCTGTATTGGCGTTTCAAGTACCGTAGCAAGTATCTGGCTGCCGAACTAGAGGAGACACGCATGCTGAATGAACGGCTGCAACTGCTGCAAGAGGAAGCAGAGCAACGCTTAAAGGACATCGCCACGGACCCTCCTCGTGAGGTCGCGCCTGCGGTTCAGCCATCGGTTAATCCAGCCCCATCATTGACATCCACCGTCACCCTCAAGGGCACTACCAGCGAAATGGTCACACTTGAGATTTCCCAACTATTGTATATCGAGGCTGTTGGGAATTATGTGAAAGTTTATCACTTGCGTGACGGACAAGTGCGCAACGACATGCTGCGCGCCACGTCCAAACAAATGGAAGAAGAATTGAATGACTACCCCATGATTGTGCGCTGCCACCGTGCCTTCCTGGTCAATCTGGGGCAAGTGGAGCGAATTATCGCCAACTCAGGTTCCATGCAGCTGTGCATCAAGCACTGCAACGAGTCAATTCCAGTCTCTCGCAGCAACATGCCACATGTCAAGAAAGCCATTAATGGCTGAAGTCTAGTCAATCATCACCCCAATCGATGTCATCGAGTTCGGGCATTTCGCTCGGTTTGAGTGAATTACAGGTCATCATATAGACGCCCATATTACCATATTTCAAATAGTTTTCCTTGGAATCCACGGTCCACATGGCCACATTCAGTCCCATGTCGTGAAATGCCTTCACGGTGTTCACGTCAAAGTTGCCAATTGAGATGCTGAGGTGAAGACCATATTGTCTGCACCACTCCTCGTTTCCCTCCCAGTTGGCATTGCACAACCATTGGCGCGTGAATTGGGGATAATGCTCGGCGATATACTCCTGAGACTTTTTCATTGACGTGAGGAAAATGACTTTATCGGCTAGTCCATGGTCAATCACCAGATGAGCAAGGCAATCGAAGTTGCTCATGTCGTTATTGTTGATTCCTGTGGTCCACTTGAGTTCAATGACAGGGAAGACGCCTTTCTCGACACATATGGCCAAATACTCGGCCACAGTGCAGATGTGGCCCGTATAGGTCACGCCTCCGCGCGTCTGGGTATAGGTTTCGGCCTGCAGCTCAACCAATGCGGCATCGGCGACTGTGAGGTTGCCACCCAAACGATTCGTGGTCTCATCGTGGCTGATGACATAAAAGCCGTCCTTGGTCACTCGCACGTCGCACTCCAGTCCGTCATAGCCATACACGTCAACGCCATTGCGGAATGCCTCGGCTGTGTTCTCGACACCGATGTTGCAACCGCGATGGCCGACAAACAAGGGTTTCCAGGCCCATGCGTCAACCGCAAGTGCCAGCAACAGTAATATTGAGAAAAGTCGTCTCATCATGGAAAACGGATTTTAATCCTCGGCCTACTTACTGTAGTTGTCGGGGTTGTTTTTGGGCTTGTCAGGTCCCCACTCACGGTATCGTATCCAAACATGAAGCCATGCGCGGGCGATAGAGTCAACGGCATCGGCAAGCAGTTTGGCGCTATATTCGTCAAATCGTTGATATACCTCAGTCTCCTTATATTTGGCCCAAGAGATGTCGCCAATGTCCTCGGGTACCATCTCATGGGCAAGCATGTAAGAGTACTGGGCTACCGACTCAACATATTCGCGTGTGCTGTAGCCGTTTGCGCCCCAACTGTAGATAAACGGACGAGAGACGAGATTCTCTTCGACAGCACTGATGAGGTCGGTCATTTTATCGGTAGCCAACGGGAAGCCGTCAGGGTCATAATAGAAACGGTTGTTTTTGTCGTCGATGCGATAAGATTTCTTGACCTGGTCTTCCCAACTCTTTTCAATCGAGGCATGAATGCCACCCAGAGAGCGGGCATCGCAGTGCAACGGCATGTGACCGTCAGCCAGATAATGGCTCATAATGTAGAACCGCATGGCCATGTGGGTCGATGACGGGATGATCGGGTTACCCTTTTCCTCACGATATTGAATTTTGAAATTGTCGACGATAGTATGAGCCATGGCGTCGCATCGGGCATTCAGGTTGCCCTTGACCACTGTAAAGGCCTGTTTTTTCTTGAAGATGGCTGACTCTGCCTTCATCAACTTGTAGATTTCCATCGTTTCGGGCAATTTCATGAACTTGGGTTTTTCGCCCAGTTCAAACGGGGTGTGTTTCAGACCGTGACTCATTCCCTGGTCACAGAACACCTCATCGGGATACCAGGCACCCTGCACCACGAAATCTCGGTAATTCTTAAACCAACGTACCAGAGAGCCGGCATATTTTGCCAGAGGCTTAGCCGATGAGCCGGTACCATCCAACTCGGGAATATTGGCCTTGTCAAGGCGCTTCATGGCCATCATGGCCAACCATGCATGGGTGTATTTCTTCATTATTGTTCAAATTCTATTTATATGTATTATCATTGTAGTTACAGATAGCGCGAGAAGAATTGCCAGATTTCCTCGCCAGTATCGAGGTCGTTGGTGAACCAACTGTGAACACCGCCCACGACTTCATAGAGCCACACGTCGCAATGGGTTGTGGGACTAGTGTAACGGTGCTTGATGATGGGATGGCCCTCGCTGCCCTTGAGACTCTCAATGTGTTCTGTGACTTCATGAACACAGCGGTTTTTTGCCACCCAATAGCCAACGGCTATGGGGACAGGCAGATAAGCGCCCCAGCCTCCTTTGTCTTCCAAGTCACCCGTCCACTCCGACACGCGGTCCTCGGTACCATGGATTTCCATCAAGGGAATAGGACGTGATGCCTCCATTTGTTCATAAGTCCAGACCATAGTCAGGCCCGAAATAGGAGCTACAGCCCGGAATGTATATTGCTTGCTGTAGGCCATGAGGTAACACATTTCACCGCCATTGGACATGCCCGTGAGAAAAGCATTCCTGCGGCTCAGGTGATAGCGCTTCTGCACATAACGGGCAATTTCGCACAAGGCCTTCACGTCATCAACCTTCCATCCCTTCTGGAAGGTATAACCCACATTCCAGCTCGCCTTTCCCTGAGGGTCTCTCAGCCCCTGAGGGATGCATACAGCAAAGCCGTGACGGTCGGCGGGCCCAATCATGATGTTATCGCGCCTAATTCCCGCGTCATAGCCGTGCAAGATGAATACCAGCGGAGCATCAGGCTGCATGCCATCGGGCAAGTACATGACAAACGCCCGCATGTAACCATCCACCTTGAGGGAATCTTCAATATACTGGCCTGCATTACTTGAAAGGCAACACACAACCAGCAAGAACGCAAGCAATATTGTTTTAAGACTTTTCATTGACTTTTGTACGGGGGATTACGAGATTAAGAATAACTCCAGCCAGCGCCGAAAGGCCAATACCGCTCAACGAAAAAGTGCCCATCGGAATAATGGCGCCACCAATACCCAGTGTCAATACCACACTCACGATGATGATATTGCGCGTCTCGTTTAGGTCTACCTTGTGGTTCACCAGGTTCTGGATTCCCACCGATGCGATAGAGCCAAACAGCAACAGCATAATGCCCCCCAAAACAGCGCTGGGGATGCTTTGAAGCAGGGCACTCAATTTGCCGATGACCGAGAAGACGATGGCTGTTGCAGCGGCAATACGAATGACAGCGGGGCTTGTAATGCGAGTAATCTGCATAGCTCCTGTCACCTCACTGTAGGTGGTCACAGGAGGACCACCTAAAAGGGCTGCCACGAGGCAAGCCAGACCGTCGCCCAGCATGGTGCGGTGCAGGCCGGGATTCTTGACAAAGTCCTTACCGGCCACGGCGCTCACCACATAGACGTCGCCGATGTGCTCTATCACCGGGGCAATAGCCACAGGAATCATGAACAGGAAGGGCTCCCAAGCAAATTGCGGCAACTGAAAATGGGTAATGCTCTGAGGCAGGGCAAACCAAGGCGCACTGCCCACTGCCGAGAAGTCCACCAATCCCATCAGCAACGACACGATATAGCCCACGATGATGCCGCAAACCACGGGCACCAGCTTGATGAGACTGCGCCCCAGAATCAGTACAAGGATAGCGGTGAACAATGAAATGAAGGCCAACAGCCAGTTTTCCTTTGCCATATTGACCGCAGAGGGTGACAGCGACAAGCCAATGCAGATGATGACCGGCCCGATGACCACAGGCGGGAATAGCCGTTCAAGCAGACGCCGTCCCTGCCACTTGATGAGGGCCGACATAGTGAAATAGACCAATGCCACACCAGCCATGCCGGCCAGGGTGCCCGACATGCCCCATTGCTGGGAGGCCGAGATGATGGGCGCAATAAAGGCAAAACTGGAGCCTAAAAAAATGGGCACCTTACCTTTGGTGACCATGTGAAAGATAAAAGTGCCGATACCTGCAGTGAACAGTGCAGTAGCGGGGTCTAGCCCTACCAGCAAGGGAACCAGAACCGTGGCACCAAAAGCCACAAACAGGAATTGGACACCCACAATCGTCTTGCGGGCAGAGGACAGATTAACGGTTTCCATAGAATGACTCATTTCGGAAATTATAATTATTCCGAGGGACAAAGATACAACTATTTCCTGACTATTCGGCCAAAAACTGTAGTGTATGTTTACAAATTAGTATCGTTAGTATAAATTTGGCATTCCGCTCAGTTTGCTTTACCTTTGTAGCATGATGAGAGCTAAGGAGATAATCGGGTATATGGAGTCGCTGCAGAACGAGAAGCAGCGACAGGTGCTGATGGGCTTCTTCAAGACGGGTCCAGGTGAGTATGGTGAGGGCGATGAGTTCTTGGGGCTGAAGGTGCCGCAGACGCGCCAAATCGTGAAGTTGGCTGTGCGCGACACGCCGCTCGAGGAAGTGCCTGAACTGCTGATGTCGCATTGGCATGAGGTGAGACTGTGCGGATTGCTGATGATGGTATATCGATTTGAAAAGCTGGCAAAGAAACGGCTGGCAAACGATGAGGCCGCCATCAGCGAACGCGATGCCATAGTGAAAGTGTATCTGCAATATGCCCAGCAAGCCAACAACTGGGACCTGGTCGACCTGTCGGCCCCAAAGATTTTAGGCCAATGGCTATTGCTGCCCACTCACTTGGGTGACAAGCTGCAGACGATGGATCAGTTAGCGGCCAGTTCGTGCCTGTGGGAGCAGCGCATGAGCATGGTGAGCACTTGGAAAACCACGCAGCAAGGCGATCCGTCATGGTGCCTGCGCTATGCCGAGTGGCATCTGCACCACACGCATGACCTGATGCACAAGGCGGTTGGATGGATGCTGCGTGAGGTGGGCAAGCGATGCAGCATGGACCTGCTTCGACAGTTCCTCGAGCAGCATGCCTGCGAGATGCCGCGCACTGCCTTGCGATATGCCATCGAACAAATGGCAGATGACGAACGGAAATACTGGATGAGTATCCCCGCCCGATAATTGATAATCATATTATTAAGTTGCTGATTCAGCAGGTGCGGCTTTCGTCAATTCTTGGGAGCTGCTGACTGCTTATAGGGATTGGACTTGACGACACAGGTGTCGAGTTCAATTCTTGTGACGACATTATGGGAGTTGCCGCGCCACATGACAGTGCCCTTGTATTCATCATAAGTCAGGACAACACGCTTGCCCTCACCTGCCAGACGCATGGCATCACGGGCGAGGCTATCGGTAGGAATGGAGAACTTGAAATCACTGTGCATGGCAACAAGGGTGTCCTCGATGTACCCTTCACTAATCATCTCACCCTCAAAAGTCTTAAATACCGTGCCCTCGTTGCTGACATTCATGATCCAACCCTTCTCCTGGCTGACACGATAGGGATGGAAATAGTATTGCCACATCCACCACCCCAAGAACAGGGCCATGGCAACAATGATGAGTACCAGCAATATCTTTACCGAACTACCACGACGCTCGATGGTCGCTTCCTTGATTTCCCGTTCCTCGCGTTCCTGTTCAGTTTCCTGATGAACTTGCGGCTGCTCCTCGGGAGCATCTTCGGTAAAATAATCGTTGAAATTGTCGTCCATATTCAGTTTTTAGTTACTTGTCCCTAGTTCAATTGTTATCACATTTACAACTTGATTTCGTCATTAGTGGTGTCAACCACGGTCTTGCCACTCTCGATGCGGCGGCGGTCAATCGTCATGCTAATGAAAGCATAGATGCCGAGGACGATGATGAGCACCTGCTGGAAGCCCCACACGAGCATGGCAAATGCCGATGCACGAGGGTCGAAATTGGACGGCGAAAACATGCCGACACCATATAACGACAGGCCGAAGATGGTAGCCACATGCCATGCGCCAAGACCGCCGTTGGTCGGAATACCCATGCCGATGCTACTGAGCACAAAGACCACGAGCACGGCGAGCACACTCAACCCGCTGGTAAAGGTGAAAGCCTGACAAGCCAAATAAAGTTGCAGGTAGTAGCAGCCCCAAATAAGCACAGTCAGCAACAGGAACCACCACTTGCCCTCCATGCGGGCAATGCCGGCAAAACCTTCCCACAGGTTACGGGCCATGAGTTGGATTTTCTTGATGATCTTATTCTCGGTCTTCATCACCAAGAGCCATCCCAAAGCAATAATGACGATTGCCGCACCAAACCAAATGCGCGCGTCACTTGCGACGTTCAGGAAATTCTCCTTCATCTGCGGATAGGCATCAAAGAACTGTCCGAAGGCATTCTGAGCCAACATGAAAGTAACCAATGTCAGCAACAACACAGTCACAGTATCGGTCAAACGATCGGCGACCATCGATCCCATGACCTGCGTCACCGATGCCTTCTGCCTATTGGCAATATAGCCACAACGCCACACCTCACCAAGGCGCGGGAAAACCAGATTGACGGCATAGGTGCCGAAGATGCTGTTCAACACAGCGCTGAACGAGGGTTTCACATCAATGGCCTTGAGCTGCAGATTCCATCGCAGGGCACGGAACACATGACTCATGATGCTGACAACGGCAATGGCGGCAAACCACCAATAGTTGACATCGTTCTTGAGCGTGTCCATCATGCTCTTCACGTCCACGTTCTTGTACAGGAACCACATCAATCCCACACCAATCACCAGTGGGATACCATATTTCACGAGATAGGAAATCGCCTTTTTCACGTTTTTTCTTCTTTTCTAGAGTTAAAATCGGCCACCGCATGCGCCAACTCAACAAAAATCGTTATCTTTGCAGGTTAATAAATGACGCATTGAGCGTGCAAAGTTAACAATAAAAGGTCAAATATGCGGAATGTTAGAGCAAAAAAGTCACTAGGGCAGCATTTCCTGACAGATTTATCGATTGCTGAACGTATTGCCCACACTTTGGACAACTTCAAGCACCTGCCTGTGCTGGAAGTGGGACCAGGCATGGGCATGCTCACCCAGTACTTGCTCGACATGGGGCTGGACCTCACGGTAGTTGAGCTCGACCAAGAGAGCGTGGATTATCTAGAGGCAGCGTTTCCCCAGTTGCACGGACGCATCATTGGCGAGGATTTCCTGAAGATGGACCTCAAACGCCTCTATGGTGATGCCTCGTTCTGCGTTATCGGCAACTACCCATATAATATATCGACACAGATTTTCTTTAAGATACTTGACTACCGCGACCAGGTGGCTTGCTGTAGCGGCATGCTACAACGTGAAGTAGCACAGCGCATCGCCGAGCCCCCCGGCAGCAAAGCCTACGGCATTTTATCGGTCTTGCTGCAGGCTTGGTATGACATCGAGTACCTGTTCACCGTCGATGAACACGTGTTCAATCCCCCGCCCAAAGTGAAAAGCGGCGTTATCAGGCTCACACGCAATGACGTGACTGACCTTGGCGTCGATGAACGCATGTTCAAACGCATTGTCAAAACATCCTTCGGGCAACGACGCAAAATGTTGCGCAGTTCGCTGAAGCCTGTTTTCAATGCTAATCCGGCGGTGATGGAGCGTGATGTATTCCGACAACGTCCTGAACAATTGGGCGTTGAAGATTTCATTGCCCTGACGCGGCTTGCAATGGAACAGCCGCAATCGGTTCCTTGACGGATTAGTGACACATATCCACGAGAGGCACACCGTCAAGATCAAACCACATTAAGAACCACTAATGACACTTGAACAGCAATGAAAGAATTTACCGAAGAATATCTGTCAAACCTCAACCAACTGATAGAGAACAAGGAGGAAGAACTTGTCAAGGAACAGATTCAGGACCTGCACCCTGCTGACATTGCCGAGCTTGTCGGCGACCTTGATATCGATGACGCGTTGTTTATCATGCTGTTGCTTGATGACGAGACCGCCGGTGATGTCCTCGTGGAACTCGACGAGGACCAACGGCAGGATTTGCTGGAAAAGATGCCCAATGAGGAAATCGCCAAGCAGCTTGAGCAGATGGACGCCAACGATGCGGTTGACGTGATTCAGGAACTTGACGAGGAAGACCGTGAGGACATCATCAGCCACATCGACGATGTTGAGCAGGCCGGTGACATTGTTGACCTGCTGAAATATGACGAGGACACTGCGGGTGGCTACATGTCCACCGAGATGGTAGTCGTCAATGAGAACATGTCCATGCCCGACTGCATCAAGGCTATGCGCCAGCAGGCCGAGGACATGGATGAGATCTACAACATCTATGTCGTGGATGATGACAACCGTCTGAAAGGCATTTTCCCGTTAAAGACGACCATCACCAACCCCTCGGCCTCCAAGATCAAGCATGTCATGGAGCCTGATCCGTTGAGCGTGCGCACCGATACCCATATCGAGGACGTCGCCCTCGACTTTGAAAAATATGACCTTGTAGCAATGCCCGTTGTGGACAGCATCGGGCGGCTCGTAGGCCGCATCACGGTTGACGACATCATCGACCGTGTGCGTGAACAGGGAGAGGACGACTACCAGTTGGCATCAGGTATCTGGGGCGACATCGAGACCGACGATAACGTTTTTCGCCAAGTTCGTGCCCGACTGCCGTGGTTGCTCATCGGACTGGTGGGCGGTATCATCAATGCCCTGATTCTTGGCGGAGGTGAAGGCGATGCCGACCTGCTGCGAATTCTTCCGGGGCTGGCGCTGTTCATACCGCTGATTGGTGGCACTGGCGGTAATGTAGGTACCCAGTCAAGCGCTATTGTCGTGCAAGGTCTTGCCAACGGCAGCCTTGACATCAAGCATGTGGGCAAGCATCTGTTGAAGGAATTCAGCACCGCACTCATCAATGCACTGGTGATGGGTCTGCTCATCTTCCTTTATACCCGCTTCTTCCCTGTCGATAGCAACCCGACCAAATCCAATATTGCAGCCGCTGCGGTGACAGCATCATTGTTCCTGGTGGTAATGTTCGCCTCGCTTTTTGGTACAGTAGTACCGCTTGTCCTGGAGAAAATCAAGATTGACCCTGCGATTGCCACCGGTCCCTTCGTCACTGTGACTAACGATATTGTGGGCATCACTATCTACATGGCCATCAGTTCGTGGCTAATCCAAGTTTTCACTACTTGGATGGGATAAAGCCATAAGTGAACCAAAACGGCAATTCATTCACCTCTTCACCACAAAAAACGATGTTTTCGCCCCGTGGGGGCAGAAAATTTCCTACCTTTGCATTTAAAATTGATATGACACGAGAATGATTGAGGTTCGAAACATAGTGAAACGCTATGGCGACTTGGAGGTGTTGAGAGGTGTAAACCTCGACATCGCCCAGGGTGAAATAGTGTCAATTGTGGGTCCCAGCGGTGCCGGAAAAACCACGCTGCTCCAGATTATCGGCACACTGGACACTCCCCAGCAGGGCGAAGTCTATTACGAGAGCAAAAATGTACTCGCACTAAAAGACAAGGATTTGGCACACTTCAGGAACCGCAACATTGGATTTGTGTTCCAATTCCATCAGTTGTTACCCGAGTTCACCATGCTCGAGAACGTCGCCATCCCGGCCCTGTTGGGCGGTGACAGCCGTGCCGATGCCTATAGTCGTGCCCGCCAACTGCTTGAGCGCATGCATCTGGCCGACCGTCTTGAGCACAAGCCCTTGCAGTTGAGCGGCGGTGAATGTCAACGCGTTGCAGTGGCTCGTGCGCTCATCAACAGCCCAAAGGTCATTCTTGCCGATGAACCGTCAGGCAGCCTCGATTCCCAAAACAAGCAGGAGCTTCACCGCCTGTTCTTTGAACTGCGCGATGAACTGGGACAAACGTTTATTATTGTCACCCATGACGAAGGTCTTGCAGCACAGGCTGATCGAACACTGCACATGCGTGACGGCGTCATCGTTGATGAAACCACGTCCAAATCATGAACCAGTTGAAGCACCTGTCCATACTCATAACCGCAATCCTTCTTGTATTGGCTTCATGCGACAAGCAGGAAGACATTGATCGCGCTTATACAGACTACAGGTATGACATTGTCACCTATCTGGGCAAGAATGCGACAGGAGCGGTATTTGAGTACTTGGGACATGGCGACTCGGCATCAGTCATGTTGCAGTCGCATGTAGCCCTCAAGGACGTTGTTACTAACCAGCGGCTCCTGTTGCGCTATGATTTCGCCGACAATAATACGGCATCGGCCAACCGCGACATCGACGTGTTTGGCTGCAACCGCATCATCAGCGACACGGTGAGTCTCGCAGAACTCCCTCCCAGCGAATTGCCCAGGCAGCAGGTAAAGTTGCGCAGCATGTGGCGCACTGGACGCTACATCAATTTGCATTGCCTAGTGGAATACACTGGCAAGGATCGAACCTTCAGGCTTGAAGCAGATCCACAGACAATCGATAACGACACTGTGGACTGTTACCTCGTGCATGACCTGCGTGGCGCAAGCGCAGGATGGTGGCGAGACTGTTATGCCTCGTTTGACGTGGCACCCTTATGGGACAAACAGTCATTCAAGTGCATGAGACTACACATTGTGGATATAACCTTTCCAAATAGAGAATATTACTATTTTAACAAACAATAATCATTTGATAAAGAAATCATTATGGCAAACGAAAATCAAAATCAGAACCAAATCAAAATCGAAATTCCAAAAGAGGAACTGCCCGGACGTTATGCTAACATGGCAATGATAGCCCATGGTCCCAACGATTTTTTCATTGATATGATCCTGCGTGGCCCCAACATGCCACAGGCACGCGTGCAGAGCCGCATCATCATGGCCCCGCAGCATGCCAAGGAGCTCATGCTTGCCCTCCAAGACAATATCCGTCGCTATGAGAGCAACTTTGGCGAGATTAAGATTAACCGTCCCGCAGGTGGACAGGGTAACATCATGGACTTCCCGTTGCCCAAAGGCCAAGCCTAAAGAATGGAACATCCACTTTTCATATACAATACCCGCAGCAAGCGCAAGGAGCATTTCATCCCCTTGAACGAGCCCATGGTGGGCATGTATGTCTGCGGACCAACCGTCTATGGCGACCCGCATCTTGGACACACTAGGCCTGCCATCACATTTGACGTGCTGTTCCGTTACCTGCAAACCCTAGGCTATAAGGTGCGATATGTGCGCAACATTACTGATGTGGGGCACCTGGAGCACGATGCCGATGAGGGTGAGGACAAGATTGCCAAGAAGGCACGGCTCGAACAGCTCGAGCCTATGGAAGTGGCACAGTATTACACCAACCGCTACCATGCAGCCATGCAGCAACTCAACGTGCTGCCTCCCAGCATCGAACCTCATGCCACTGGACACATCATTGAGCAAGAGGAGCTAGTAAAGCAGATCATGGAGAATGGCTACGCCTACGAGAGCAACGGCAGCATCTACTTTGACATCGAGACCTATAACCGTGACCACCGTTACGGCGTGTTGTCGGGACGCAACCTCGATGATATTCTCAATGCCAGCCGCGAGTTAGAGGGCGTTGGCGAGAAACGCAACCAGGCCGACTTTGCCTTGTGGAAAAAAGCTCAGCCCGAACACATCATGCGGTGGCCCTCGCCCTGGAGCGACGGTTTCCCCGGTTGGCACTGCGAGTGCACAGCTATGGGACGCAAATATCTGGGTAAGCACTTCGACATTCACGGCGGCGGCATGGATCTCGTATTCCCGCATCACGAGTGCGAAATTGCCCAAGCAGTGGCAAGCCAAGGCGACGAAATGGTACGCTACTGGATGCACAACAACATGATTACCATCAATGGCCAAAAGATGGGCAAATCCCTGGGTAACTTCATCACGTTGGAGCAGTTCTTCACTGGCGACCATCCAGCACTGACGCAGGCCTACTCGCCCATGACCATCCGCTTCTTTATCCTGCAGGCTCATTACCGTGGAACAGTAGATTTCAGCAATGAGGCTTTACAGGCAGCCGAGAAAGCGGTCGAGCGCATGCTCGATGGATGGCACCGTCTGAACACGCTTGACGCCTCCGAGCAGTCTTCGGTAACCCTCGATAACTACCGCAAACGTTGCGCCGATGCCATGAACGATGACCTGAACACGCCCATGGTGATAGCTACACTGTTTGACGCATGCAAAATCATCAACCAGGTGAACGATGGCCATGCTACACTCAGTCAAAAAGACATTGATGAGTTAAAGGGCGTCTTCCAGACCTATCTGTTCAATGTGCTCGGTATCCGTGACGATGCAGCAGGAGGCGACGGTATCAATCTTGATCCCTATCGCAAAGCCGTTGATTTGCTGCTTGAGATGCGCCGCAGCGCCAAAGCCAACAAGGATTGGGCAACAAGCGACCTCATTCGTGACAAACTTGGTGAATTCGGCTTTGAGGTCAAAGACACCAAGGACGGCTTTGAGTGGAAAGTGAAGTGACATGACCGGACAGCCACTCATATCGGTTATTGTGCCCGTCTATAACGTGGCAGATTATCTCGACCAATGCCTTGAAAGCATTGTTAACCAACCTTATCGCCAACTCGAGATTCTTGTCATTGACGACGGCAGCACTGATGAGAGTGGCGCCATGTGCGACCGTTGGGCCGAGCGCGATGAACGCATCCGCGTCATCCATCAGCCCAACGGTGGCTTGTCGGCTGCCCGCAACACCGCCTTGGACATGATGACCGGGGAGATGGTGATTATGGTGGACAGCGACGACTTGCTGCACCCCGATGCCATCAACGTCCTGCTGCACACAATGGATGATCAACAGGCCGATGCTGTAGTTACCGATTTTGTTTCCTTCTACGGTGATGACGTCACATGGGCTGCAACTTCAAGCACTGGGCGCAACCCTAAACTGTATGACAGGCAAGGTGCCCTAATGGCGATTTACTATCAGAAAGAACTCTCAAACTCGTCATGCGGACGCTTGTTCAAGGCATCGTTATTTGATGGCGTGCGTTTCCCATTGGGACAATTATACGAAGACCTGGCTATCATGTATCCGCTGTATCAGCACAGCAATCGTGTCGTCAAAATTGATGACAGGCTTTATGGATACAGGCAACGCCCCACCAGCATCCTGGGCCATTTTTCACCGAAACGTGCAGCTGTCATCGACATCTGCGAGCAACTGGAACAGCAGGTTCAGCAGAATGGCAACTACGAGCTGGTACCTGCCGTCCGAAGTCGCCTGTTGAGCGCCTATTTCAATATTCTGCTGCTGAGCAGGCAAGACAGAACAAACAATCACCAGCAATTGGCCGACCGATGCTGGAATGGCATCAAGCGTTTGCGCTACCATTGCCTGATTGACAGCAATGTGCGACTGAAGAATAAAGCCGGCATTCTCGCCTCATATTTGGGGCGCACATTCCTGTGTGACGTTGTGGGACACAAATATCGCCCCAAGCGATAGGTTCATAATCGCTACACCTCATCCTTAACTGGTGGAAAATGCAGTTTTATTTGAATTTTCAGCCTGTTTGTAGAATTAATTTGCAACCTTATACCCAACGCCCTATATTTGCACTGATTAAGAAGTAAATACCATGGACATTTGGGTTTAGTTAAAAGTATTTTAGGCTTCAGAACACTAGAAATGGGAAAGACGAGGTGCGAGCCACGTCTTTTCTGCTTTGTTGATGCCTCAGAAAAACCTTATTCGCTGATGATCAGCAGTAATTCTATGAGGGTTGTCACGTCTCTTTCGTTTGAATCACTACCCACATAAAAAGGCAGTAGGTCATTCTGTAGCAAACAACCTCTTTTTCACATGAATAATAGTATCTTTAATAAGATAATATAATAATGCAACCAGGATTGTCAATATGATTATATATATCGGCCTCATCCATGACTCAAGCAATCCCGGCATTGGCCTAAATGAATCATACACATGAATTATTATCGGATGTATGATATATACCATAAAAGAATATTTAAAGCCCAAGGGACAAAGTATATTCTTCTTAATATTTGATTGAGCAGCAATGTAATATATCGAAGGACTTAACAACAATGTACCTATATGCCATAGTTGGTTTTCCATAAAGAAGGATATCGTTATTATCAATATTCCAACAAGCGCAACAAGCAAAGCGCTAAGTCTGCTGATAGGATGTTTTTCTCTTTCAAGGTACAAGCGAATATAGCCACCTATAGCGAAAAATGGGAAACCTCTCATCCAAACATTATTAATGGGCACATGAAAGTCAAAAATTGCCGCAAAAACAACTATCAGACAACTCAAAGCAGTTAAAACATATGACAGTTTTATTAGCCATTCCCGTTTCAACAACAATCTAAAGAGATAGCAGTACAACATCGCAAACAAGAACCATACGATGCCGCTGATATATGTTTCATTGAATAAAAAGAAAAATAATATGTGCCGAACACTAAATATATTTTCTTGGAAAAAAGTGCAGAAATACTTAAAGTTGCAATCATTTACTATAAAGATTCTCACCAAGTTGATAGTATATGCAAATAGTATATATCTGCACATCTTCTTGATTGACTTCTTGGTCTTGGGAGCTTTAGTATGGACTGCAAAATAACCTGCGGTAATAAAGAAAATCGGTGATGCAAAATGTGATATCATTGCGACGTACTGCCCAAACACACCAGGAAAGTATGCATGATTTAATATCACGAACCATGCAGTTACCGCTTTTAAAGCATCTATTGTATAGTTCCTTGTTTTTGTGACATGGTCCATCGCCGACAATTTTACATCATTTGACAGCCTTATTCTTGGCAATCAACTTTTTTATACCATAATACATCACAGCCAGCAGGATAGTAACAATTAACACAATCAGTGGGCGCAGCCATGATTCGGGAACTGATGGAGTGGGCCTTATTGCATCATAAACATGCATTACCAACGGGTGAACAATGTAGATAAAGAATGCATAAACGCTCCCCAACAAGCACACTTGATTGAACTGCATGTCGCTTCTGCTGAACAATACAAATAATGCAGGCGACAGCATCAAAATCGCAATGTACCAGAATAGCGAAGGATAGACAAAAGATATAGACAAGATACCAGCACCAAATAATGCAATAAGTACACAGTGCGAGTTACTGATTTTTTCATTTATCCATTGCTCATTCTCGCGTATCAATTCACCAATAATAAAGAATGGTATACCTGTTACCCATGGGGTATTAACCGGAACTGTGATATGAAGAAATGGATATTGAAAAGCGCCCAATACCCTGATTAACAAGCCAGCATAAGCAATATAGCGCAACTTGACACCCAAATAATACTTGAGCACATAGCAAAGAAGCAAAGATATCAGGAACCAAGCCACACCACACACAATGGTATGTGTAAATAAGACAAAATGGATTAAATGCTTTATTGTAAAAATCTCATTTTTGAAGAGGAGCGCTAGGCGCTGCATGTCAAATCCCGTCGTAATAGGCAATGCAATCAAACCCAATATATAAGCGACAAGGAGATAAACACTGGTTTTTTTTATAGAACGTAAAGTCTTTTCTCTGCTTGCGCCATATCCAAAGTAGCCCGATGTCATGAAAAAAATCGGAACAGCTACCCTTCCAAACAACGCTATTCCATATCCAAAAACTCCCGGAAAACGCACATGCATGAACACAACGAAACAGGCGGCAATGCCTTTCAGGAAATCCAGACCGTATTTCCGTGTTCTCTCATTTATAACCTGAAGATCGCCCATTTCTCTAAATACAAAAAGCCAAGTGTTCAGTTTTTATCTTAGCATGTCGGCCACACGGCGCGTTGCCGCAACAAATGCCGAAACCTCGTCAAGGGTGTTATATACCGCAAAGGATGCACGCACCATTCCCTGCACACCATAGCGCGCCATCAACGGTTGGGCGCAATGATGTCCCGTGCGGACAGCTATACCCAGTTTGTCTAGCAGCAGGCCCATATCATAACTGCTGATATCTCCCACCAGGAATGAGACAACACCGCTCTTGCCAGGAGCTGTTCCAAACAGGCGGATGCCTTCAATCGTCTTGAGCCCATCAACAGCGGCATCGAGCAACTCATGCTCATGATTGGCAATGTTCTCCAAACCAAGGTCTTGAACATAGTCTATTGCGGCTCCGAAGGCAGCAATGTCAACAAAGTCGGGCGTTCCGGCCTCAAACTTAAAAGGCAGGTCGGCAAAGGTAGTGCGTTCAAAGCTCACCTGACCAATCATCTCTCCCCCACCCTGGTATGGCGGCATCTTCTCCAACCAATAGCGCTTGCCGTAGAGGATGCCCACCCCGGCTGGGCCATACATCTTGTGGCTAGAGAAAGCATAGAAATCGCAATCCAAATCCTGCACATCCACCTTCACATGCGGTGCGGCCTGGGCTCCGTCGATGAGCACAGGCACACCATGACGATGGGCGATGGCAATCATCTCTTTAACGGGATTGACAGTGCCCAGCACATTAGAAACGTGGGCTATAGCGACAAAGCGGGTATTATCGCCAAACAAATCCTCATAGGACTGCATATCCACTTGACCGCTGTCGTCAATCGGCACCACACGCAAGGTGACGCGCTTACGCTGCCCGATGAGTTGCCAAGGCACAATGTTGCTATGATGCTCCATAACGGTGACAATAATCTCATCACCATTCTCCAGCATCTGACCAAAGGACGAAGCCACGAGATTAATGCCCTCGGTAGTACCACGAGTAAAGATAACTTCCTCTACACTACCCGCATTGATAAAGGCACGTACCTTCTCTCGCGTGAGTTCCACAAGATCAGTAGCCTCTTGCGATAATGTATGCACACCGCGGTGCACATTGGCCTTATAGTGGTAATACATCCTGTCGATGGCTTCAACTACCTGACGTGGCGTCTGTGAAGTCGCAGCATTATCCAGATAAACGAGGGGACGTCCCTCTATCTGTCGTTGCAGAATAGGATAATCTTCTCGAATCTTGGCGATATCAATTTTAGTCATTGGTCACACTTATCCTTAGTCTCTAGCTCTCTATCTTAAATATCTATTTTTGAGGGCGACAAGCTTGCATACATCCGGCGCAGTTGCTCAAGGTGCCCGCAAATCGTTTCTCTACCAGATAGTGCAAGCGGTCCTTGAGGGTATCCATGCGCACACCATCGATAACGTCGGCAACAAAGGCCTGCATGAGCAGGCGACGAGCCTCGTCGATGCCGATGCCGCGTGTTCGCATATAAAACAACGCATCCTCGTCGAGCTGACCGACTGCCGAGCCATGTGAACACATCACATCATCGGTATAAATCTCCAGTTGAGGTTTGGTATACATCTTGGCAGTCGGAGCTCCACACAGGTTGCGATTGCCTTGATAGGCCTCAACTCGCGGGCAGTCGGGCTTCACCAGAATCTTTCCGGCAAAAGCGCCGACAGCATTATCATTGAGGACATATTTGAACATTTCATTGCTGTGGCAACGGGGAGCGTTATGGCTGATGAATGTGTGGCTGTCCACATGCTGTTCACCGCTGGCAATGGTCATACCCAGCAAGTGGGTATCGGCGTGCTCGCCGTTGACCTCGACATGGTAATTGTTGCGTGTGAACCCATTCACCAGCGTAATGCCGTCGATAAGCACGTTACTGCCCTCATGCTGCTCCACATAGATGGACGACACGCGGCTTGTGAGCGGTGTACTCTCTTCCATATCATAGTAATCAACCGTGCTACCCTGCATGGCCACAATTTCCACCACCTGGTTGTTCAGATAACGGTAGTCGGGGCTCTGTGTGTGGTCACAAGCCAACAACTTGATGGAGGCATTCTTGCCAACGATAATGAGCATGCGGCGCTGCACCATCATGTCGAGCGCAGCATTGAAGATGTTGACCAACTGGATGGGGCGCTCGGCCACCACGCCATCGGGAACATATATAAACAAGCCATCCTGCACCAGCAACGTGTTAAGTGCTACTGTCGGATCATTCAGTGAAGCGAGTTTGCCATAATAGTCACTCATCAGCTCGGGGTAATCCACGGCTGCCATGCTGAAAGGCTCAACGATCACTTGACCGATGTTGCGCTCAGCGGTAGCACTGCTGTGGAAGGTATCGTTGCTGTTGAAGTACAAGCAAGTGCTCATGTTGGGCACATCGCAGTGAAAAGTATTGGCGGGGTCGGCATCAAAAGGCAGGCGATTGATGTTCACGCCATAGTTATGGGCAAACACAGCCTCAAGATCTGTCGCCTCATAGTCCTCACTGCCCTTGCGCGGCAGACGGGCCTCCTGCAGATGCTCGCGGGCAACCAGTCGCAGCGTGTTGAGCAGTGCGGGCGACTGTTCCTCGATGAGAGTTTTGTTCTCATCAAACAGGTCAATATATTGCTTGAGCGCGTTCATCTGTTCTTATTGCTGAGAATCGACTTGTTCCTTAATCCAGTCATAACCCTTTTCCTCGAGTTCCAATGCCAGTTCGGGACCAGCACTCATAACGATACGTCCCTTGTAAAGGACGTGGACGAAGTCGGGCTTAATGTAGTCCAGCAAGCGCTGATAATGGGTGATGACGATGGTGGCATTGTCCTTGCTCTTGAGCGTGTTCACGCCAGCGGCAACAATTCGCAACGCATCGATGTCAAGGCCGCTATCGGTCTCGTCGAGGATGCTCAATTTGGGCTCGAGCATCGCCATTTGGAAAATCTCGTTACGCTTCTTCTCGCCGCCCGAGAATCCCTCGTTAACAGCACGCGAAGCAAGCTTATTGTCAAGTTGCACAATGCTGCGCTTCTCGCGCATGAGTTTCAGGAAATCGGCAGCGCTCAGGGGCTCTTGGCCGAAGTACTTACGCTTCTCGTTCAGGGCAGTGCGCATGAAGTTAACCATCGACACACCGGGAATCTCAACGGGATACTGGAAACTCAAGAACAGGCCCTCATGAGCGCGGTCTTCAGGAGAAAGTGCCAGCAAATCCTTGCCATAGAATTCAACACTGCCGCCAGTCACGGTATAAGCCGGGTTACCTGTGAGTACGGCACTCAGCGTACTCTTTCCCGAACCATTAGGTCCCATGATGGCATGCACCTCACCGGGCTTAACCGTCAGGTTGATGCCTTTTAATATCTGCTTATCCTCTATTGAGGCCTGTAAATCCTTAATTACTAACATGATTGTTATATATCGTTTTTATTGTTCTCAACTTTTATCTAAAAATCAACCCACTGCTCCTTCAAGCGAGACACTGAGCAGTTTCTGAGCTTCAACGGCAAACTCCATCGGCAGTTTGGCCATCACCTCTTTAGCATATCCGTTGACGATCAGTCCCACGGCGTCCTCGGTCGAGATGCCGCGTTGGTTGCAGTAGAAGATCTGATCCTCGTTGATTTTGCTTGTCGTGGCCTCGTGCTCAACCACCGACGTGTCATTACCCACCTCGATGACGGGGAAGGTGTGGGCACCGCTTGTATCACTCAGCAACAGGCTGTCACATTGGGTGAAGTTGCGGCAACCGGTCGCCTTGGGCGCAATCTTGACCATGCCTCGATAGCTGTTCTGGCTGTGACCGGCGCTGATACCCTTGCTCACAATGGTGCTCGTGCTGTGCTTGCCCAGGTGGATCATCTTTGTGCCTGTGTCGGCTTCCTGCCAGTTGTTGGTGAGTGCGACACTGTAGAACTCGCCTGTCGAGTAATCGCCCTTGAGCACACAGCTGGGATATTTCCAAGTAATGGCGCTGCCGGTCTCGACCTGGGTCCACGACAATTTGCTGTGGTCACCGCGACACAATCCTCGCTTGGTCACCAGGTTATATATACCTCCCTTTCCATCCTTGTCGCCGGGGTACCAGTTCTGCACAGTGCTGTACTTGACCTCGGCACGGTCCTCGACAATGATTTCTACGATAGCAGCATGCAGCTGGTTCTCGTCGCGCATGGGAGCGGTACAACCCTCCAGATAGGAGACATAGGCATCATCGTCGGCAACGATGAGCGTACGCTCAAACTGGCCAGTCTGGGCAGCATTGATGCGGAAGTAGGTGGAGAGTTCCATCGGGCATCGCACACCCTTGGGGATATAGACAAACGAGCCGTCACTGAACACCGCCGAATTCAAGGCAGCATAGAAGTTGTCGGTATAAGGCACAACCTTGCCCAGATACTTGCGCACTAGGTCAGGATAGTCCTTAACCGCTTCACTGATGGAACAAAAGATAACGCCCAACTCGGCCAAACGGTCGCGATAGGTCGTCTTCACGCTCACACTGTCCATCACGGCATCCACAGCCATGCCGCTCAGGCGCAGCTGCTCCTCCAAAGGGATACCCAACTTGTCAAAAGTCTTCTTCAGCTCAGGATCAATCTCTTTTTTCTCATCGCCTTGTTTTTGGCGCGGAGCTGCATAGTAACTGATGTCCTGATAGTCAATCTCAGGCACATGCACATGGCCCCATGTGGGAGCCTTGAGCGTTAGCCAGTGGCGATAGGCCTTCAGGCGGAACTCCAGCAGCCACTCGGGTTCACCCTTCAAGGCCGAGATGCGGCGCACCACATCCTCATCAAGCCCCTTGGGGATAACGTCGGTTTCAATATCGGTCACAAAGCCGTACTTATACTCAGCCTGCGCCGCTTCCTCTATAATCTGATTCCCTTTTTCAGGTTTCTCAATATCTTTCATCGGTCTAAAAAAAACACCTCTTTCAAATTAGCCCACAAAATTACTGCAAAAATCCCGTATAGCGAAAATAGTGAGAATGAATCTCACTATTTTGCTCATATAATTCGCTCAAATAATTAATCGACAAGCCTTCAGACTGGCAATCCATTACTATGTTAGCAGTTATTTAAGGATGAGGTCGATGATGGTGTTGATGTCGGCGATGTTGATTTCGCCGTCGTGGTTCACGTCGGCGTTTGCATTGCTTGTGGCACCGGTGAGGATGACGTCGATGATGACGTTGATGTCGGCGATGTTAATCTCGCTGTCACCATTCACATCGCCATGGATGGGCACAGGCGGCTCTTCCTCAATGTTGGGATAGTGGCAATACAGCGACTTGAGGTCAAGCACATAGTCCCCATCGGGCGCTGTCTTGGTCAAAGTGAACTTGATGGTCTTGATGTTGATGGGATAGGTCCCCACATAATCAGCTCCACCCAATTCTTTGAGGTTAAACGCGAGCACGTGGTCCACTCCCGGTTCAAAGTAGTCGGCATCGTCCTCGGGCAAGAACTTGACATAATTGGTCTTGGTGAAGAAATAGTTGCGGGTATCAATCTGCACAAAGTCAATGGGCATGGTCGAATTGAAAACCAGGACCACTGAGTCAGGCAATCCAAACAGGTCAAGATCCTTGGTCAACTTAATGTTAGGTGCTCGGTTAGTAACGTAATTGAATGTCATGCGTCCCGTCTCTTCATCCAAAACAATATTCTTGGCACCAGCACCACTGACGGTCCATTCGCTCCAAGGTTCAAAACGGTAAGGCTCATCACTGATTTCGACCCTCACATTCCCCGACAGGTCATAGGGGCCCATCTTGCAACTGATTTTAGTCCGGCCATTCATCACACCCCTGAGCATTCCATTACTAATAGATGCAACGGTCGTGTCGTTCACTGTCCAGTCAACGCCTGATGTATCATAGAAATATACCTTGTTGCCCAGTTTTGAAGCCACCTCGATGGCATAGTCACGTTCGTCAATAACGAGAGGATTCAGCAGGATATAGGGACTTGCAGGCATCACATGTACAGGGATTGTCGCCGTCATGCCGTCAAGCGTAGCAGTGATAGTACCCCATGCCTCCTCATCAGTAGCAACGAAAACTTCTCCATCGGCTGTGCCGACCAATTCGGAGCACGTCAGCATAAATCCCTTCACATCCTCATCAATCAGTTCACCATTCTTGTTATAGCCCAAAATGCGTGGACTAGCAGTTGCAAATTCAGGGACATCGAGGCGGAACTGGTCAAAGGCGATACTTGCCAATTCATAGTCCTCTTCGCCCACAGCCTCAACCATCCAGCCGCAGGCCACTCCGCGAGGTGTTCCCTCGGTGGTAGTGTTAATAACCTTGCCATTAACCAGCATCTCAGCCGAACCACCAGCATCCATGTTTACCATCTCGCTGACATCGGGACACATCTGCCGCAGAATCTCGCAAGCGGTAGTCGTTGTGCAGCCTACTGAGTTGCCATAGGTCTTGCTGGCCGATTTATCAATCACCAGCATGTAGAGGTGCTTGCCATCGGCCGAGGTGCCATAGCAGGTGCGGGAATAGTCGGTAATATTATAACCGTCTTCCTGGTTGCGGGCAGTGAGTTCGCCATTGTGCATGATGACCGCATTTCCGCACACCAGATTTTCGATCTGGGTAGTGGGAATCACCGAAGCATCGGCGTCAAGTGGCGTCCATCCCGAATTCAGTTCAATCACATCTCCCACTTCAAGGGCAGCCATAATGGCCTTGTTGGCATCGCCAGTGACCGTCAAACAGGCATCAAACGGGCCCAGCGTGCGGCGATCCTTGGACAAGACGATGCTGTCCACCCTTAATCTCATGGGTGCATTCACTGCCCATTGGCTACCTTCCACAAAGGTCAGATAGTAATTATCACTATTGTTAGTGCCTTTGGTATTTACTCCAACCCAGTTGTTTTCAAACGCACGAGTGCGAGAATATGGCGGCCCATAAAGACAGATTTCGCCCGTCACTGCTCGACGGTTCACATTATGATATTCAAGGGGCTGGGCAAATTTCTCGGAATTGATAAAACCACTCCACCCCACGCGCCCCATCACGATGGTCTTGTCATGGGTAATGGCAGCAGTACCATTATTCAGGGGACCACCACACCATGTGTCATAGGTATTATTGTCGTTGACGACAGTGGTGTCATTGCAAACCACACCACCCAATGGAGTGCCAAGCTCAAAATTGGTCAGATAACTGCCATGAACGACCCAGAAGTTGGCGTTGCATGCCGCAATCGGACGCTTGGTGGGAGTGCGATGACGCGCCATGGCACTGGAAAGCTTCTCGGTTTGCCCCAGTTTGTTAAAGCCATAGGTCGTTTCGATACGGTTATTCGGGTCATTCAGGTCAACCTCTATCACATAAATATTTAGCGGTATGCCAGGTATTCTAACTATCGTGTTCATCATGCCTGGACCAATCTGGCGACGCATCATCGTGTCGGCCGAATAGGTCTTGCCGTTAATGACAAAACTGGCATGAACAGAGGTTGTAGCAGCAACCATTAGTAATAACAGCAGTAATACTCTTTTCATTGCTTTTCAAAAATAAGGTTTTACGGGTTAATGACGCAAAGATAAAACTTCATTTCCAATCAACAATAAAAAATCGCCACTTTTCAACCTAGTGACGAAGCCTGCCAATAACGGAAAAACCGCCGTCGCAAATGCCAGATTTCACTTGCCGACGATGAAACGATGCAAGGGAAGGTGACGAAGCAGTTGTACCAGCACAAAGCAGACGATAAATGCCAGCATCCCACTCACCAGGCAGTCAACAATCCAGTGCGTCTTTGTAAGCCACGATTCGGTCATTGGCCAAACGATGTGACGCAAAACAATCATCTGCGACAGATAGATGCCAAATGTGGCCATACTCAAACGGGGCCACCATGTGGCAGTAGCTGGATGTTCCTTGCGGTCATATCGCTCAGGGGCAAAATGCTGCACTACAGCAAACAGCAGCATAGCCATAGCCACATTGTTGATGCTGATGTCGCAAGTGAGCGCATCTATACTATCTTGCCATGTCACATGGAAATGGCTCTGCACCAGGAGCTCAAACAGTGGCACTACAACGATGCCGAAAAAGAAGAACAGCCCAAACTTCCAGCCATGCTCACGCGTAAAAACAGGCAAACCATACTGGTGCAGGTAATACCCCAAAAGCACATAGCCGTAATAATTGGCAAATGCCCCAAACATGTTGTCATTATAATGTGCCGCCTCGATAAACACGCCATGCTGGAACGGGATAAACGACGAGAGCACCCACAGTACCAGCACCATCTCTACACCACGCTTGCCGATGGCATCGATGCACTTGCTCACCAATGGCAAAGTCACATAGATGACCAACAGCACATAGACATACCACAAGACACCCTCAACAGGATGGAACAGGATGGATGTCAACAGCCGGGGAGTGAAGTTGTGCAGCACAAACGCATGCTCAAGCAGATATATAACGGACCACACGACAAGCGGAAACAGGATAACACGCAAGCGGTGCCTGAGGAATTTGCGGCCGGAAATCGTCACTGGAAGCAGTAATGCACCTGTAATCATGAAAAACAGGTTGCAGTTGACCGCTACCAGCACTGTATAAACTGCGCCACCAACCGATGGCGTATTATAGTAAATATCGTAGGGACGGATAGGTGTATGAATGAGAATGACCAACAGACACGCGATGACGCGCAGAATGTCAAGATAGGGAATTCGACGATTCAGTTGCGATTCGGTCAGCATGGCGCGGTAGTTTTGGTCTCAAGCAGTGCCACGGCATAGGCGGCAATGCCCTCGCCTCGGCCGGTGTAGCCCAATTTCTCGGTTGTCGTAGCCTTAATAGATACTTGACCCGCCTCACAGCCCATGCATGCCGCAAGTTCTTGTTGCATAGTGGGAATGTGGGGATTGAGCTTGGGCTGTTCGGCACAGATGGTGATATCGCAGTTGCCTAAACGGTATCCTTGTTCATCCAGCAGACGCATCACATGCCGCAACAGCAGACGGCTGTCTATGCCCTTGTATCGTGGATCGGTATCGGGAAAATGATAGCCAATGTCACGCAAGGCGGCTGCACCCAGCAGGGCATCACATAGGGCATGGATAGCTACATCGGCATCGCTATGGCCCAACAGGCCTCGGTCCCATGGAATATTGACACCGCCCAGCCAGAGGGGCCTGCCCTCGACCAAGCGATGCACATCAAATCCCATTCCCACGCGGAACATTTTTCAGCAATCTATTCTTTGGTGAGCAATTCCTAATTCTGAAACCTGAAGCCTAGTGCCTAATTAATTGCGGCCAAACAGGTCCTTGATGCCGTCCATGTCGAACGACAGCGTGAAACGCAGTGTCTGATCCAAAGGACTGTTCTGGGCTGTAGCAATCATGTAGCTGGCGTCAATCTTGATGACATTGAGCGAGAAGCCAGCGCCAAGTCCGAAGTACTGGCGGTTACCCGCATACTTGCTCTCGTAGTAGTATCCGCCGCGCAGGAAGAACTGCTGGTTGTAGGCATATTCAGCACCAACCGAATAAGTAATGCGCTTTGCAAAGTTGTCTTTGAAACTGTCAAAGATACCTGTGATGCTGGATTTGTTTTTCCAAGCATCTTCTGCATCTCTAAACGCCTTGTCATCATATTCACCATCTACCCAAAACTCTGACTCACGAGGTTTGGCAGGCACAAGCAGATGGTTGGCGTCAACGGCCAAGGTCAGGTTGTTGAAATCAGCCAGCGGGAAAGTGAACGCTGTACCAATCTTCAAGTTAGCGGGCAAAAATGCGGGGTCATTACCCTTGTTATAGGAAACCTTAGAACCGATATTCGATACGTTGAAACCCAATGACCACTGGCACTCATTGCGACCGATGACCGGGTACGTGGTATAGTAACCCGAGACGTCGGCGGCAAAGGCGGTCGCTGCCGTCGATTCTCCAGTATTCATTCCAGAGCCATAACCCAAATCGCTATAGATGAAGCGCAAGGCAACACCCATCGAGAATTTCTCACTCAACTTGCGGCTGTAACCCAGGTCCACAGCCATTTCAAAGGGGTTGATGGTCGCTGTTGTAGCATCACCATAACCCATCTGAACCTCACCAAGTGAGAAATAGCGCAATGAGGTGCTCACAGCCTGGTTATCGCCGCCGCCCACCTTGTAAAAAGCCGACAAATTGGCTAGATAGATATCATTTACAATCTTGTGCAGCCACGGCGTGTAGGATAACGACACGCCTGCCTTGCTATAAGCAAAAGCATATTTTGACGGGTTCCAGAATTGAGAATTGACGTCGGCTTCGGTAGCAGCGCCCAAGTCACCCATCGATGCTCCTCGTGCATCGGGGGCGATACCCAGCGAAGTGACACCTGTGGTAACGGGATTGAACTCGTTATCCTTGATATCGTTTTGTGACCAGGCAGTCAATGCAGTAGCCATCAGTGCGATGGCAATTATTGATTTCGTCAGTTTCATTTCTATTTATGAAAAATTACAATTGTCTTTATTTCTAAATAACTAAGAAAGCCCCTTTTTATTGTATCAACATCGACTAAACTTCGCATTCTCGACACTCTAGCCCCCCAAAACAATCAACCCCGACAACAAAGATATTGCCAGGGTTGAAATTCGGCGGCGCTCCGCCGCGTGTCTAAAAGCCTACTGCACTAGTCGCGGCTGCCAAAGAGGCGCAGCAAATAGATAAACAGGTTAATGAAGTCGAGATAGAGCATCAGAGCACCCATCGTGGCGACCTTGCCCGTAGTGGTTTGGTCGGCCTCGGCGGCCATGCGCTTGATGGCCTGCGTATCCCATGCGGTGAGGCCCACAAAAATGAGCACACCGACACAGCTTATCATCAGGTCAAACATCGAGTTGCGCAGGAACATGTTCACTATCAGGCAGACTATCAGTCCCAAGAGGGCCATGAACAAATAAGAGCCAATCTTGGAAAGATCCTGGCGGGTGACATAGCCAAAGATGGTCATCGCGCCAAAAGTCCCGGCCGTGATAGCAAAGGTCGTTGCGATGCTAGTCTCGGTATATACCAAGAAAATGGGCGTCAGCACCAAGCCGTTCAAGATGCCGTACAAGTAGAACAGGAGAGTGGCTGTCCCAGTGCTCAATTTATCAATGCGGGCACTCAAGTAGAACACAATGACCAACTCGGCGATGAAAGAACCAAAGAACAATATCCTGGACCCCAGGAACACATTCATTACCGCATCGCTTGAAAGCATCAAAAACGAAGTGAGTGCCGTTACCAGCAACCCTAACGTCATCTTGCCATACACCTTACGCATCACGCCAGCGACATAGCGCTGCAGCGTCATTTCGTTTTCAGCTTGAACGGCTGTATTGAAGCCGTTGTCATAGTAGTTATTCATTCTTATCTTTATGTTTTGGTCATCCCGCCGAAGGCATGCCCCGGCACTTGGGACCACAATTAATGTTTAAAAGCTATGAGCAAAAACCGTGCCAAGATTACATTCTGCTAGGCATCTCAATGCCCAGCAGCGACATGCCGCGCTTGATGATGTCGCCAACAGTCTCGCTCAACAACAGGCGGAAGCAGCGCACGGGCTCTTCCATCTCCTTGAGAATGCTGCAGTCGTGGTAGAACTGGTTGTATTCCTTGGCCAGGTCATAGACATAGTTAGCGATAAGTGCAGGACTGTAGTTGCGACCGGCGTCGGCAACAACAGTGGTGAAATCGGCCAATTTCTGAATCAGTGAGGTTTCTTTCTCACTGGGAGCCACATTGCTGATGTCCTTGGTCTTGTAGTCATCGCAGCACTTGCGAAGCACCGACTGGATACGGGCATAGGTGTACTGGATAAAGGGACCAGTGTTGCCGTTGAAGTCAATCGACTCGCTGGGATCGAACAGCATGGTCTTCCTGGGGTCCACTTTGAGGATGAAGTACTTCAAGGCGCCCAGACCGATCATGCGCAGCACATCGTTGCGCTCGTCCTCGGGCACGCCCTGCAAGCGACCCGGCTCGTTGGCCATATGGGTTGCCGTTGCGATCATTTCGTCCATGAGTTCATCAGCATCAACGACGGTTCCCTCGCGGGACTTCATCTTGCCGTTGGGCAGCTCAACCATACCGTAGGAGAAGTGCACCAGGTCCTTGCCCCACTTGAAGCCCAGCTTATCGAGCAGCAGCGAGAGCACCTGGAAGTGGTAGTTCTGCTCGTTGCCCACCACATAGATCATGCGGTCGATGGGATAGTCCTTGTAACGCAACTGGGCGGTGCCGATGTCCTGCGTCATATAGACAGAGGTACCATCGCTGCGCAACAACAGCTTGTGGTCAAGGCCGTCGGGCGTAAGGTCGGCCCACACGCTATTGTCCTCCTTGCGGTAGAACTTGCCTTTTTCAAGGCCGTCAAGCACGGTGTCGCGTCCCACCAGATAGGTGTCACTCTCGTAGTAGATCTTGTCAAACGAGACGCCCATGCGGCGGTAGGTCTCGTCAAAGCCGGCATATACCCAGCTGTTCATCTTTTCCCACAAGGCGCGAACCTCGGGATCGCCAGCCTCCCAGCGACGTAACATGTCGTGTGCCTCCTGGATGAGCGGAGCCTGCTTCTCGGCCTCCTCGGGGCTCATGCCTTTCTCGACGAGTTCCTTGATTTCGGCCTTGTAGTGCTTGTCAAAAGCCACATAGAAGTCACCAATCAAATGGTCGCCTTTCTTGCCAGTGGACTCGGGAGTGTCGCCATTGCCCCACTTGAGCCATGCAAGCATCGACTTGCAGATGTGGATACCGCGGTCGTTGACGATATTGGTCTTGACCACCTTGTAACCGTTGGCCTCCATGATTTTGGAAAGGCTGTAGCCCAGCAGGTTATTGCGCACATGACCCAAGTGCAGCGGCTTGTTGGTGTTGGGTGACGAATACTCGATCATCACCAGTTGACTGTCGTCGGTAGCAGCCTTGAAGCCATAGTTAGGCGTCTCGGCAACGTGCTTTAATACGCCAGTCCAGAACGACGGCTTGATGGTGATGTTCAGGAAGCCCTTGATGACGTTGAATTTCTCGACCGCATCGCAGTGGGCCAGCATATGCTCGCCAATCTCCTGCGCCGTTACGTCGGGCGCCTTGCGCGACGCTTTCAAGAACGGGAACACCACAATTGTCTCATTGCCTTCAAACTCCTTCTTAGTCGTCTGCGGAACAATCTTCTCGGCGGGGAAATCCACACCATACAACTCCTTCACCGCTGTAGCGGTAGCCTGTGCAAGTATATTATCAATCGACATAATCTTTCCCTTTTATTTATTATCAAACCGCAAAGTTAGTAAAAACTTTTCAGTTTCACATTTCCAAACCACAGTTTCTAGTTGTCTTCCCTGTTTTTTCAGCCATGAAAACACGTCCACCCCATAAGGCATGCCCATGGTGCCGCATCACGCTGTGGCACCATGGGCATGTGTGTTCTCAGTTAAAGGTTAAGCGGCAGTTGCTTGCCCTGCTCGTCGAGGATGAGGTCATGAGTAACGTACCAGACGCGCCCGGCGATTGGAGTACCAGGGAAGATGAGACTGAGCTTGTTAATGTATCGCGTGAGCTGACGCAGGTAGCGCTTGTCATCGCGCCGGCCGCTCTTGTAGTCTATGACAATCAGCTGACCGTCGGGCCGGCGAACGATGCGGTCTGGACGCAGATTTGCAATGCCGTCCTCGTCCCATATCGAGTCGCTCGCGCTGGTGATCGTGCGTTCGCTATATACCTTGTTGGCGGGGTCGAACCACGCAGCCACACGGCTGGCGGGATCCTTGATGGGGACAACCACATGACGCTCGACACTGTCGATGCCGCAGGGATCATCGGGGTCATCGGTAATGACTCCGTGCTTGATGGCCTGAGAAACAACAGTGTCCACGTCGTTTAGGTCGCGAATGCGACTCATCATGCCGTGCAAGCGAAGCCCGGCATCAATGCTTGTGCTGGAGGCATAGTCCACCCTCACCTTGACCTTGAGCGGGATGGGATTGACGGCATACTGATTAATTGTCATGCGTTTGGATGCCGAGTCCTCGTCATCACTTGATGTTCTCTTGGCTTCGAGCTCTTCACGAGAAGAAATCTCGCCCAACTCAAACCAGCCATTGGGTGCGCCTGCCGATGTCATCACTGGCGTCATTATTTCCTTTGCAAAAGTTGCGAGAATTGCAGGCAGCGTGAGGTCATCATTGTCGTGATCAGTACGTCGTGAACTGCCAGAGCCTCGGGCTGGTTTGGCAAAAAGATGCAGCTCGGAGCGCGGACGCGTCATCGCCACATAGGTCTTGTTGAGGTTGTCAATCAACACATCGGCTTGCTGCTTAGCGACAAAATCATGTGCCAGTCCTTGAAGGGCGCCATCGCTATCTAGCGCCACCAAAGACTTCTTGTCCACATGGAGCAGAGGAGGAACGGTAGCGGCATTACACAGTGCAGCATCTCCCTGCAACGATTGCAATACCCCGAGGAAAGTGTCGCGCGGCATCCAGTAGCTCCTTTCCTGTGAATTGCCATCCAGTTCCCAGTTGGCAAAGGGAATGACCACACAATCAAACTCAAGACCTTTAGCTGCATGAATCGTCATGATGTTGACAGCGTTACCATTATCGGCACTGTTCACTGCCAGTTTGTCTTTCTTCTCGTCCCAAAACTTGAGGAATTCCCGGATGCTGCCGCCATTGCGTTGTGAGCAGAACTGCATCACCGTGTCTTGGAATGCGAACAGGAAGGCAGCCTCACGATCCACATCATCACTGGTTACTTCTTCGGCCTTGAAGTGAGATATTATGGTCTCGACAATATTCACCAAGGTGGTCAGCTCGCCGTCTGACGGCAGCAGGCGGGCCAGCGTCTCGGCAAACTCCCTGCGAGTCTCTTCCACATCGGCTTGCCGATCGACGTCGGCTGCATGATCCATACTTTCGGCCAGCAGCCGCCCCGCTTCACACGAATCGGCCTCGGCATGTGCCGACAGGGCATTAATAAACCTATTCAGCCCGTTATACAACCGCTGGTCGCTGTAACGCTTTCGCGCAATCGCTCTCATCACGCCGTCAACAGCCAGCCCTGCCTCATCTTCCTCTTCCTCGCCTGCATTGAACTGGGTGATGTCAATGAAGCGCAACATGGCAATGACTCGCCTGATTATTGGAGAATTGTTCAATAGCAACGATTCACCCGAAATGATGCTGATGGGCTCAGCATGAGCCTGCTGGTTATACTCCAGAATGCGCTCGACCACTTTGTTTCCTTGACTGTTGGTATTAACCAGAATGCCAATCTGGCCCCAGTCATAACGCTGATGCAGCTGGTGCAGATAGGCCGGCAAGAGTGTGAGGACATCCATGTCCTGTTGGTCATCGCCGTCTTGTTGGAGATCGGCCGGCAGCATTGCCCCACTAATGAATTCATCGTTCAGGAGAAACTTGTAATCGTCTGTGAGCAGCCTCACATATCCCGGCACTTTTTTCCTGTCGATTCCAGGAGGCATTTCCTGACGCACATCGCTATAAGTGGCCAGTACCGTCGGATAACGGGAGAACTGGCGACTCATGAAGTCAAATAGTTCATTATTGAACCCGATGATGTTCCTTGAACTGCGATAATTGGTCGAGGAGGGCTTGTCAGCGTTATCGACATCGGTGACGTTGTAATTAATATCGCCCTTGAAGTCGTTATCTACACGCTCGCGAAAAACAGTCGGGTCGGCATTGCGGAAACGGTAAATCGACTGCTTGGCATCACCAATGAGCATATTGAAATTGCCGTTGGAAAGGCTCTCCTTGAGCAAGCCCCTGAAGTTTTCATATTGCTTGGTGCTCGTGTCCTGAAACTCGTCGATCATGAAATGGGCAATTACAGAGCCCACGCGCTCATAAACGAAGTCGGACCCGCTAGCGAGCACTGTGCTGATCAATTCATTGGTGTCACCAATGAGAATCGAGTTGGTCTCGTGGCGATAACGTTCAAGGAAAATATCAACCATGGCTAGCATGCCCAGCAATCCCAGGTTATCCTCGATGTGCTTGAAGAAATCCTTGGTGTTGCGCAGGGCAAAATGCGTGTTGACCAACTGCAAGAGGCGGGCGAGCAGACTTTGGTCGTCTGGAACATAGTCCTTCTTGAATTGGGAAATGATTTTCGGTTCGTCGGCTGCTTTCAGGGAATCGGACAGCTGCGAGAGCTCCCCCTTGGCTACCCAATTCTTGAAAGAGTTCTTCAGTCCGTCGGCCATGGGGGTCAGTGTGTCCATCAGCTCCGTCAGGCCATTTTCAATGTCCTGCTGCAGGCTATCGACCAAATCATGAACATATTTTTTAAATGCCCTGATTTGCGAAAAATCACACTGGAATTCTCCATTGTCGCCGATATGTCCCAGATAGTCCCTGACTTCGGACATCCGTCCCCTGAACACCTCACTGTTGATTTGCTGAGCAAAATCCTGCAGTTCACCGCCATCGTCAAAGAATTTCCATTTCTTGGTATCGGCATCACCTCGAATCATGTGCCGCTGGTATTCCTTTACCCATTGATCCATTTGGGTGGGTTTGTCCTCATGTCCCAGCGACAGCAGGAATTGGTGTACAGCTACGCCGACGGCATACTTTTCCTCCAATTGGATGTCATAGTTGAAATCACGGTCCAGCTCTCGCGCGAAATTGCGCAAAATCGACTGGAAGAACGAGTCGATAGTGCTCACGTTGAAGTTGCTGTAGTCAAACAGCATCTCATTCAATGCCAAACGGGCCAATTCACGCACCGAAGCCTCGTCCAGGCCCGATTCTTCCATGAATCCTTTGAGGTAATCGCTCTCGACGCCAGGCATCGACAGCTTGTACAGCTCATCCACAATGCGGCCTTTCATCTCATCGGTGGCCTTGTTGGTGAATGTAATGGCCAGCAACAGGCGGTGGGCATTAAGGGGCCGGTTGTCAGCCCTAGACCGACGAGGCACCAAAGTGCGGCCATCGGGGCCTGCAGTAAACAACAGATGCCTGATATACTGCAATGCCAGATTATAGGTTTTACCCGACCCAGCCGAGGCCTTGATAACAAGTAAATTGCGCAAATTTTGAGTACTATTGTCCGCCATTTGTGGTAAACTGATATTTAACCGTTAAATAACACGCACCTTCTTGAAACCCATGTTCTTGAGCTCGTCAAGCACACGCTGACGGAAGTCGCCTTGAATCAAGATCTCTCCATCACGTGCACTGCCGCCGACTCCCAGCGACCGCTTCAATTGTGAAGCCACCTGCTTGAGGGCCACATCATCGCACTTGAAGCCCGTGACAATGGTCGCCTGCTTGCCAGCACGCCCTTTGCGTTCAAACACGATGTCGAGTCGGGTATCGCCCTGTTGCTGCACAGCGTCACCCTCATTGGCCTGCGCCCCGTCGGGAGCGGTCGCTTCAACGTCAGTTTTGTCAGGCACAGGCATATCAAAAGCCTTGCCTAAAGCCTCTTTCCAATCAATCGGATTCATATTTTTTCTTGAAATTGAGTAACGGGATTAAACCTTTTACTATATCCCACATCAAAGGTACACAAAAACGGTAAAAAATAAAAGTCAAAAACAAAAAAAACGACCCAAGAGCAATAAAAAATGGCAAAACATGCTACCAATTCAAATAAAAGCACTACATTTGCCGAACTGTTTACTATTTATTAACTAATTCACATTAATTACACTACACTATGGCTTACGTAATTTCTGATAGCTGTGTTGCATGCGGTACCTGCCAGTCAGTATGTCCCGCTGAGGCAATCCACGAGGGCGACATCTACACCATTGATCCCGATACCTGTCTGGATTGCGGCACTTGCGCCGACGCTTGCCCCACCGGAGCAATCGCACCCGGCGAATAATCAAAGAAAAAGCAACAACCATTATTGCGGCTGCACCACTCCCATGGTGCAGCCGCAATATTATTCACGTATTATCGCATCTGGCTGCCAATAAAAGAAATTCGCGCGAGACTCCCTTACGGGATTTCTCGCGCGAAATCATATTCATGAAGAACTTGCCTTCAAGGCATCGTCATCAATTAGCAGTTTTCAGGGGCTCAAGCACGACGAGTTTCTTGATGGGAGTGCCACCATAATTGGTACCGTCGTTATAGGTGCCGAAGTAGCGATAGAGTCCACCGGGCACGGCCTGACCGTTCATGTCCTTCAGATTCCAAGTAACAGGGAAATTCTCGGTCTTGGTCATCCATACCAGGTTGCCTGTTGCGTCGGTCACGCGCACGATCATCTCAGGCACACGGCCCTGCTCAGATTCCATTTCAAAGTTCACTTCCTGTCCCTTGATGGCGGGCATCTTGTCGGCTACGAGGTCAACATTACCGCTCTTGCCTACCATGAACGAGATGGTGTGAGTCGTGCAGTTGCCGGCAACGTCATAGATGGTATAGGTCAACGTGTGAATACCGTCGCCCAGGTTGCTCAGGGGATACTCAATATTAACCAGCTTCGAGCCATCGGACAAAGTGCCATAGCACATTACATCGCTATAGGAAACCTTACCGTTGTCCAGTACAAGCGACATCGTGTATTCAATGGAATTAGGCTGCAGGCAGATTGCCTCATCATCGGTAGCAGTGATATAGAGCATGGCAGATGTACCAACTGCAGCACCGTTATTGAATGCCGTCTCATCGTTAATAAACATCGAGTTGATAACAGGAGCCTGATTGTCATTGATAGCAACTGCCTCGTCATACGGAAGCATTGTCACCTGCTCTGTAAATCCATTAACCATGTAGTCGGTGTTATCCTTGTGGGCATATACACGCAACAGCACGGGCTCATTCTGGGCCAGAACCGACTTGGGTGCAACCATCATTGCGGTGAATATACCATTGACAACGCGGCCGCTCACTTCACCCAACTTTGCACGATTGAAATATACATCTCGGGAAACCGAAACATTGTCTTCGGTACCTGTCAGCGTCGTGAAGAATTCCTGCTTATCATACAAGGTCACCGTTGCGTCACCATTGAAGCTGTTGTCCAGATTGCCATTGGCATCAACCACTTGAGCCTTGATTTCAAACTTTGACAAGGGATTGATGCTTGCCATTGCGGTAGAATCGGTAATGTCGGTGCCGTTCACCTTGGTAACATTGAAACGAGTAATGGGATAATTGAACTTCATGGCAGGGTCACCCAAGAGCAAGAATGACAGCTTGTTCAGGTTAGATGACGTGAAGCTTTGCTTAGCGCGCATATAAGCCTCACCCAAGGTGGGCATAACGCCGTCCCTGTCATAGCTGAACAACTCATTGATGAAATACCTGTTGAGCTGGTGGTTGTAGTCGGCATACACCATACGCGATGTCGTCAGCAGGGCGATAGCGCCGCCATCAGGCTTGTGGAACATGTATTCAGCAATACCGCGGGTATCGTTGTCATAGTGTGCCACGTCACAGCATGCTGTTGACATTACAGGCCAGTGCCTATAGTTAGTACCAGCCACGTCGGCAATCGTCCACATGTTATTGGTCTTGGTGAACACCAGGGGACCTGCATGGCCCACATAGGTGGCAAAATACATACCTTCCTTGAAGAAGTTGCCCAGCTGCTGCTTTGCAACAGTTGCAGTCTTGCGTTCCACATCAATTGTCGTCTGGGTAGTAGAGCGCGGATACATCGTGTTGTGAACAGTGTTGACATGCATTCCGGTATTCAGCTCATTGTCAATCATGCTCTTGTACTTCTCGCCCTGGAACAAATACTTGTGATCATCCCAACCGTCAGAGAAGACCATAGTATTGTTGCGCCAAACGCCATAGTCAGGGTTAGTGTAATGCTCAATGATCTTATCCACATCGCTCTTGGCCTCGGCGGCATCGGCACATGTGATGCGTCCAACGCCAATCCTTAATTTCTCAAACGCGATGTTAGAACCGGAGTTGTCGTCAAGGAAACCATAAAAGTCATCGGTAGTATAGGAGAAATCCTCGTAGTTGCTGTTATCGCTCTCGTAAGTGAGCAGGTTGTTGGGGTGCTCACCCAGAATCTCACGGTTGTCGAATGTACCAGCGCCAAACAGCAAAAGATGTTTGAACTTCTTGTGACCTGAGTCTCGGTCATAGAACATCTTGCACATCATGCGATAAGCCATGCCATCACGGGTACCACTGGAGAACTCATTAAAGATCAACTCGTGGTCCACCACCGCAACATCCAAGCCGTCAACGACAGCGTGCATATCGGCAAGACGCTGAGCCTGCTCCATGTTTTCCTTAGTAGTGATGATGAGCATGTCGGGAACCGGCATGGCATGGAGGTTCTGATTAGCAACATCCTCATATTTGGAGATTTTCTTCAAAGTCTTAGTCGGGTCAAATGCCACATACAATGCCACATTAGAGCTAACCGAGAAGAAAGAAAGTCCAGTACCACTCTCATCATTATAGGCCTTGGTGGTCACCACCTTGGGGGCATTGGAATTGTTGATGCTCCACACCACAGTGTTGCTGGAAGCATTGGGCAACTGGAATCGCTCAGTTCCCTTGGTTCCTGCATATCCCATCAGAACCTGATTACCGTCCTGGGAATTAATCACATTGTGATGCTTGTAGGTCAAAATGAAGTAGTCAAGACGTGACATCGTAACGTCCAGATCCTCTGTAGAAGAGAATTTCAGCATCGGCTCAAACTGGCAGTTCTCAGCGGGATGCGAGAGTTTCATCGCACCATAGGGAGAAGCGGTGTTATAATAAACCGAAGAACCCGAGGGAACATAAATGCGCGACGAGTTAACAGAATAAACCGTAGTATCTGCTGCCCCTCCGCTGTGGATTACAGCATTGGCATAGCTCAACTTGTTGGCACTTGCGGCAATTGACGTCTGCACAACAATCGTGCTGTCGGCAAGTCCCGGGAGATTGAAATCAATGAACACTTCACCATTAGTGAACTGCTCACCCAGCATGTCCTTTCCCGAACGGCTGATGGTAGCCAGCTCATTCTCGTGAAGGACATAATTCATGCTGGTGGGCATATTAACGTACTGATTTACCGTTATAGCGGGATAAGATGCAGGCGTGGTGTCAGAACCGCCCTCCTCAGTAAGAAAATAGCAGCCCACTTGTGAGTAGGGGTTGAAAATGCGGGTGAAATGCGGCACGGTGCTGTAATTGCTGATGGTAAAGCTAATAGGGCCATTACCATAAAAGCAAATCTTGTTGCTTGCACGCAAGATGGGAACACGCTTGAGGTCATCGGGAGCAGAACCGTCGAGCACCTCGCTGATGCGATGACCGCCAGTACCATACACTTTCACCTGGCCAGGGTTGTTGAAACCCATCTGACGAAGTTCGTCATAGGTGATCTCGTACATTCCATCCTCGGGGATAGTAATCTTCACCCACTTGCCCGAAGCAAGTTTAGATGATGTCGCATACGCCGAAGTATTGAATGCGCTGGCATAGCTGGCACAAAATAGCGCCAGGAATGCGGCACATACAAATTGAATTTTACTCAGTTTAAACATATTATGAATCATTTAGTAAATATCAATAATATTTTAACATTCTCTCACAATCTCACTTTCACGTCGAGGACCTGCCTGTCGCCAACGAATCCCGTCAAGCGGTTTCCCGGCTTGAGGATACTGGCCCCGCCAGCGTCTCCTGTAAAAATCAGGTCTCCCATCTTGATGCTGCAGCGCGTGCTCACGGCAGCCAGCAAATCATCAAGCGACGACCTCATGTCGGCAATCGTGTGCCGTGACAAGGATGCATCATCCAGCCTCACATCAACACTGACCTCCCGAGGATCGTCAAAGTCGGACACCGGCACCCAATCACCCACGATTGCAGCGCCATCAAATGCCCTGTCAAGCGCAACCAGCCTATCATCGTCACTGTGCTGGGCATGGACAGTGAATCCTGCGGTAAAAGCGTCCCAATAACGATGGGCAAACTTGGGCGCTATACACTTTCCCAGTCGCCCCATGCGCACAATAATTGTGGGTGTTGCCACATAATGCTGTGCAAAGTCGGGCAAGAAAAACGGTCTTCCTGAATACAGGATAGACGAGTCGGCCATGAGATAACACTGGGGTGCATTCTCCTCAGTGCCATAATTCCCAGTGAATCCAATAACCTTCATAATCCAACTCTGTCTATATAATCATCATGTTGCGCTTCAACATCATTAGGCTCAAATCCCCAAATGCATCTTGTTATAAATGATGGCCAAGTGGGCATAAATCGACGTGTTGGTAACAACTACCTCACTGGGTGCCTTGATGCGATAGGGCGTAAAGTTCCACAAGGCTGGAATACCGCTGGCGATAGCCATGTCGGCAGCCTCCTGAGCACGCTCGACAGACACCGTGAGAATAGCGATTGACACTCCATGTTCCCGCTGCCAAGCAGGAAGGTCCTTGATGTCATAGACGGGCAAGCCTTCAAGGTGCTTTCCAATCACCTCGTCACGCACGTCAAATCCCGCCACGATGTTCAAGCCATAGTATTCCAGACCTCGGTCCTGCATCAAAGCGCTACCAAGGCTACCTGTACCAATGACCACTGCATCGTGATGCTGATTGAATCCCAGGAATTCCTCCAGTTCTTCAACCAAGCTATGAACCTCATAACCAATGCGCGTCTTGCCACGGATATTCAGGAAAGACAAATCCTTCGCTATCTGTGAAGACCTCACATTGAGTTCCTTAGATATTTGAGTGGACGACACATACTCGACATTCATGTTGTCGAGTTGACGTGCATAGGACAGGTACCAAGGCAAACGTCTGATGCTTGGTTCGGGTATGACTGCCCTGCTCTCGTTTTTCTTAGCCTCACTCATCATGCTTTTGATGCAATTAACCGACAAATTTACCTCAATTTTTTGAACGCAAAGCAAGATAGGCGCTATTTTAAATAAAATGCGGGATTTTTTAACAATTGTTATGTCTTGCGGGGGCTATTTCCACACAACCGGTTGACATTTATCACAAAACAAACGTTTTGCCATAAAAAAGGCAAACGACAGCAAATCGTTTGCCCTTTTACCTCAACAGCTTGAGATGTATCGGCTGTATATTTTATTCAGCTGCCACAGCAAGCTCCTGACTTCGTCACTTTTTTCTTGAGAGATAATTGTTAAAATATAACTGACTTATTAGCAATTTGTTATAATTTTGCGTCACCCGAAAATGGGTGACGCAAAAGGTTTTTTAACTATGTTTGTAA
>Ga0310697_10000210_pt1 | contig 83969 bp, 56 predicted proteins | sample 172DNAGHGlowgp2_FD_203883 | JGI IMG/M metagenome (GOLD analysis project Ga0310697, IMG submission 203883) | Sheep rumen microbial communities from Palmerston North, Manawatu-Wanganui, New Zealand - 1728 DNA GHGlow gp2 (v2) (version 2) | ecosystem: Host-associated > Mammals > Digestive system >...
GCTGGGCTTCGAAACATGACAATATCAAACTAATTGTTTGTGGATCGGCAACGACCTGGATGACAAACAAGTTGCTTGGCGATAAGGGTGGACTGCACAATCGGGTGACGAAGCAAATCTATCTGCGACCATTTAATCTTAGTGAGACAGAGGAGTTCCTGAAGTTGCGCGGTTTTGATTTATCGCGTCAGCATATCATTGAAACCTATATGGCAGTTGGTGGAACACCTTATTACCTTGATATGATGAGTCGAAGTTTGAGCGTAGCCCAAAACATAGATGCATTGTTTTTTTCTGAGAATGCACCACTACAGAAAGAGTATAATTTCCTATTTAAGTCACTCTTTAAAGAGTCTCGCCTTTATAGACGAGTTGTTGAAGTGCTCTCAAAGCAGATGAAAGGTCTGACCCGACAGGATTTAATCAAGGAAATCGGAGTAGAAGACAGTGGGTATTTCTCAGATGTTCTCGAAGATTTGTGCAACTGTGATTTCATCCGTAGTTACAATGCTTTTGGAAAGTCAGAGCGTGATGTGATGTATCAACTTACTGACCTCTATTCTTTATTCTACCTCCGTTTCGTTAAGAACTATCATGGAGGTGACGAACACTATTGGAGTCATCTGGGGCAGGATATTTCCAGTTGGGAGGGTTACGCTTTTGAACAGGTTTGCCTGCATCACATTCCTCAAATCAAGCATAAGTTGGGCATAAGCGGTATCCTGACAAATGTATGTTCATGGTCGTGTAAGTCGTATATTGGTAAGGATGGTGAAGAACATAAGGGTGCTCAGATAGACCTGATTATTGACCGCGGTGATAAGACTATCAACCTCTGTGAGATGAAGTTCACTAACAAGCCATTTGCAATTTCTACAGAATATGCACAACGAATGTTGGAACGGCGTGATACATTCCGTGAGGTAACCGAAACCAATAAGTCTCTTCAATTGACAATGGTGACTTCTGCAGGTTTGTTACACAATGCGGGATGGCAAAGTATCAATAATGAGGTGGATATAGATGACCTTTTTCATGAATACTCTCACTGAGTTGGTCTACACCTTTCAGACGAATTTCGGTCAAAATCGGACATTTTACAAGTAACCATATATGGGTAAAAGTAAAATTGGCCAAGACAGAAAACCAAACGAAAATTTACCAAACGACCAAACGAAAATTTACCAAACGACCAAACGAAAATTTACCAAACGACCAAACGAAAATTTACCAAATGACCAAACGAAAATTTGCCAAATGACCAAATAGAAACTTGCCAAATAACCAAATTATTATTAAATTCTTTGTTTTTTTCATAGAAAAGTTGTACTTTTGCACAAAAATATTATTGTATGGCAGAGCATTTTAATTATCGTAAGAGAGTTGTTGATAGTCTTTTGGCTGAAAAATTGGAGGCTATAGGAGCTGTGCTGATAGAAGGCCCTAAAGCTTGTGGCAAAACTACAACGGCAGAACAGCAGGCTAAAAGTATCCTATATATGGATGATCCTGACAGCATGACTCAGAACCTTCAGTTGGCAGAAACAAATATCAAGCAGTTGTTGAGGGGTGAAACCCCAAGACTGATTGACGAATGGCAGATAGCTCCACAATTGTGGGACGCAATTCGTTTTGAAGTTGATCATCGAAGGGATGACGGTCAATTTATGCTGACCGGTTCGGCTGTTCCTGCAGATGACTCAAAGATTCACCATACTGGTACTGGTCGTTTTGCGTGGTTGACGATGCGCCCGATGACACTTTGGGAGTCTGGAGAATCTACTGGCGATGTAAGTCTTGGCAAACTGTTTGAGAATGCAGAAATGGTGGAAGGTGAAAGTCACCTGTCATTGGAAGATGTTGCTTTTGTCACGTGTCGTGGTGGCTGGCCCAAGGCGATGAACAAGAAAAATCAGAAGGCAGCTTTGGGGCAGGTAAAAGAGTATTATGAAGCTATTACCCGTTCGGACATATCGCGAGTGGACGGAGTCTCGAGAGATGAACAGCGGGCCAAACGGCTGATGCGCTCCTATGCCCGTCTGCAGGGATCTATGGCTCCTATTCCTACAATAGTTGAGGATTTGAAGACGAATGAACCAGAAGGTATGAGCGACGAAACTGTGGCATCATATATCAAGGCACTGAAGAAAATCTTTGTGATAGAAGATATGGAAGCATGGAATCCGAATCTGCGCTCCAAGACTGCAATACGAACTTCTGATAACCGCTATTTTGTGGATCCGTCGTTAGCAATTGCAGCTTTGGACCTTGGACCAAATGATTTAATGAACGACCTGAACACGTTTGGCCTTTTCTTCGAAACTCTTTGTGTGCGAGATTTGAGGGTCTTTGCGGAGACTTTGCATGGCAAAGTTTATCATTATCGGGATAGGAGTGGACTTGAGTGTGATACAGTGGTGCATCTAAGAAATGGGAGTTATGGTCTTATAGAGATTAAACTTGGTGGTGCCAGCTTGATTCAAGAGGGTGCGGATGCCTTGACTGATTTGAGGGATAAAATTGATACAACAAAAATGAAAAAGCCCTCGTTCTTGATGGTACTGACGGCTGTTGGTCAGTATGCCTACAAACGTCCAGAGGATGGAGTGTTGGTAGTTCCAATTGGATGCCTGAAGGACTGAATGATGGTCATTTGTTCTTATGTGAGCGTTAGATGATGAATTTCTCTTAAAAAAAATAAATTATACGCGGTTGTAAAAGACGAGGTCAGTTCATCACGGGTCACGAACCTATCACCAGGGCCAGGCCCCCTGATAGGTTTTGGCAGCGGAACCTATCAGGGGGCCTGGCCCTGGTGATAGGTTTCTGTCATTTCGATCAAGCGTAGCGCGTGGAGAAATCTCAGATTTCTCGACTCCGCTCGAAATGACAAGGGGGAGGACGGTATAGCCTAAAGTGTTAAAAAGGTTGTAAAGTTACAACCATTTCGAAAATATTTTGTATCTTCGCAACGGAATTACTAAAAACTTAAGGATATGAAGAAATTTGAATTAATGGCATTGCCGTATGCACTGGAGGCATTGGAGCCGGTGATTAGCAGACAGACGTTGGAGTTTCACCATGGGAGACATCTGGCGGCTTATGTGAATAATCTGAATGGATTGCTGGATGGGAGCCCGTTGGCGGGTTTGTCGCTGGAGGAGATTGTATTGAAGGCTGATGGTGGAATATTGAATAATGCAGGACAGATCCTGAACCATGAGCTGTATTTTGGTCAGTTCTCTACACCTAAGGCTGAGAACCGACCGGAGGGGAGTCTTGGCGAGGCCATCACTCGTGACTTCGGGTCGTTTGAGGCGTTCAAGGAGGAGTTCCAGAAAAAAGGAGCTACGCTATTTGGCTCTGGCTGGGTGTGGCTGTCGGCTGATAAGGATGGCAAACTTGTGATTACGCAAGAGACGAATGCTGCTAATCCTGTACAGAAGGGCTTGAAGCCACTGCTGACCTTCGATGTCTGGGAGCATGCCTACTACCTGGACTATCAGAATCGCCGTCCTGACCATCTCACTGCCCTCTGGCAAATCATCGACTGGCAGTTGATTGAAAAGCGGTACAAGTTTGACTAACCTATCACTAGGGCCAGGCCCCCTGATAGGTTCGCCGCCAAAAACCTATCATTGGGGCCTGGCCCTGGTGATAGATTTTGGAGGAAAAATTTGGTGGTTACAACAAAAATGCTTAACTTTGCAGCCGTTATAATTAATTCTCAATGCTATGACAAGACAACTCCGACAACAAAGTTCAACAGGCATCCATCACGTGATGCTCCGCGGCATCAACCGTCAGATCATGTTTGAAAACGATGACGACTACCGTAAATTCATCTTCATCCTCCACGACTTGGTCGCTCCAAAAGACCTGCTCAAGCGCCCCCTTCCACCGCGTTGTGCCATATACGCTTACTGCTTGATGACCAACCATGTCCATCTCCTCATACAGGAAAAAGACGACAAACTACCCAACATCATCAGGGACATTGCCTCACGCTACGCGATGTACTACAACAACCGTTACGAACACTTCGGTCACCTTTTCCAGGATCGATACAAAAGCGAGCCCGTCAACGATGCCGCCTATTTCCTCACACTCATCCGATACATCCACCAAAACCCCGTCGCTGGTGGACTCTCTAACGACGTGGAATCCTACGACTGGAGCAGTTGGCGCGAATTCACAGCCGACCCCAAACGCGTTTCTTCCATCTGCGCAGTGCCGGTAGTTCTGAATAGATTTCCCCTCGAAGAACTCTGTGAATTAGTCAACACCCCCCTGCCGAAAACCCTCCGCGTATTGGAATACGATAACCAGAACGGAGCCGCTACAGACGAAGAAGTAAAAGCCTTCCTCTCAACAAACTACGGACTAATCCATCTTGCTGACCTCACCCTCTACGCAAAATCCCGCCGTGACGAAATCCTCAAGGCAGCAAAACGCTACGGTGCCTCCATCCGTCAACTCTCCCGCCTGACCTCCATTGGCTACTCCATCATCCAAAAAGCCTAAACCTATCACTAGGGCCAGGCCCCCTGATAGGTTTTGATAGTTTTTGGGGCGGAACCTATCAGGGGGCCTGGCCCCAGCGATAGGTTTTGGGTGCAAAAATTGCGTATTTACGCAAAAAAAGTAAATAAACTGCTTGTTATTTCAAAAGAATATTGTATCTTTGCAAACGAAAAATGCGTATTTACGCAAAAAAAGTAAATAGAAATGGAAATAAAAAGAGACCTGCACCTAAAGAAACTCATTGACAGCAAGCACAATGGGATGATAAAAGTAGTGACTGGCGTTCGACGTAGTGGCAAGTCATACCTGCTCTTCAACCTCTTTTGCCAACACTTAAAAGAAGAGGGAATAGCAGACGACCACATCATTAAGGTTGACCTGGAAGACCGCCGTAACAAAGCGCTTCGTGATCCAGATGCATTGCTTAATTATATCGACAGTCGCATGACCGACCAGCAGATGTATTACATCTTGCTCGACGAGGTGCAGCAAGTCGTCGATTTTGAAGATGTACTGAACAGCTATTTGAAGATAGAGAATGCAGATGTATATGTAACCGGAAGCAACTCTAAGTTCCTTTCTAAGGATGTGATTACAGAGTTTAGAGGACGGGGAGATGAAATCAGAGTTGCTCCGCTATCCTTCCGTGAGTTCATGTCTGTTTTTCAAGGCAGCAGAGAAAAAGCTTTGGAGGAATACATGCTTTACGGTGGACTACCCAAAGTAGTTACCTTTCCTACTGCCGAGAAGAAAGTAGAATACCTGAAGCGACTTTTCCAGAAAACCTATCTGACCGACATCAAGGAGCGATACAAAATCAAGAACGATGATGACTTGGAAGAATTGATAGACATCATTGCTTCTTCTATCGGCGGTTTGACTAACCCTACAAAACTGGAAAAAACATTCCAGACAGTGAAGCACAGCGACATCTCGCATACCACTATCAAATCATATTTGGATATCTTACAGGATGTCTTCCTCGTGGAAAAATCCGTGCGCTACGACATCAAGGGACGAAAGTATATCGACACCCCGGCAAAGTACTATTTCTCGGACTTAGGACTACGCAATGCCCGACTTAATTTCCGTCAATACGAAGAAACACACCTTATGGAGAATCTGATATACAATGAGCTTCGGTTGCGCGGTATGAGTGTTGATGTTGGTGTGGTGATAAAGAACGAGAAGGATGCCAATGGTGTAAGTGTACGAAAGCAGTATGAGGTGGACTTCGTCTGCAATCAAGGCAGCCAGAGATACTACATACAATCGGCATTTCACCTGCCGAGTGAAGAAAAACGTGAACAGGAAGTTCGTAGTCTTAAGTCCATTAACGACAGTTTCAAGAAGTTTGTCATTACAGAAGACCTAATTAGCCGCTATCAGGACAATGATGGTATTAATTATATGAACATTTACGAATTCCTTCTAAACGAAGATAATTTATAAGAAACCTATCACTAGGGCCAGGCCCCCTGATAGGTTCCGCCACCAAAAACCTATCAGGGGGCCTGGCCCTAGTGATAGATTTTGGGAGAAAAATTTGGTGGTTTGTGGGAATTGTACTATCTTTGCAGTATGAAATTGTATCCGCTGTTGTTTGAAGATAATTTGCACACACTGGTGTGGGGATGGGAGCGCTGGGAGGTGAGTGCAGTGCCATCCAGCACGAGCATCATCAGTAATGGCGCCTGGAAGGGCAGGGACCTGATATCCGTCATCAACGAACACCCCGATGCCATTCTGGGCGTAAAGGTCAACGAGCGCTATCACGGCCAACTGCCTCTGCTGGTGAAGTTTATCGACGCGAAGAAGGACCTGAGCATCCAGGTGCACCCGAACGACGAGATGGCGATGCGCGAGCATGGGAAGATGGGCAAGAGTGAGATGTGGTACATCATCAAGGCCGATGAGGGCGCCCATCTCTATGCCGGTTTCAAGCAGTCGATTACCCCCTACGAATACCAGAAGCGCGTGGAAGACGGCAGCATCATCGAAGTCCTGGCCGATCATCAGGTCAAGGCCGGCGATGTCTTCTACCTCCCAGCAGGCAGAGTCCATGCCATCTGTGGCGGCATCCTCCTCGCTGAGGTCCAGCAGTCCTCCGATGTCACCTACCGCATCTTTGACTACAACCGTCCTGGCTTGGATGGCAAACCCCGTGAGTTGCATACAAAACTTGCCGCACAGGCCCTTGACTACCATGTCGAGGAAAATTATCGTACAGAATACACCGACGCCTCCAACAGGGCCGTCCAGATTATCGACACCCCTTATTTCGATGTCCGTGTGATGGAGATCTCCAAGCCTTTCCACCGCAACCTGTTGAAATACGACAGTTTCATTATCTCCATGTGTATTGAGGGCGATTGTAAGATAGTCATCAGGAGTACGGGCGAGGAATTGACACTTCGCGAAGGCAACAGTACCTTGATCCCCGCCGCCATTGCCGACTACGATGTCATCCCGGCACATGGAACGACCCGACTCCTCGATGCCTTTATCGACAATATGGATACGAGTCTGGCAGGGGTGGTGACCCGTTTCCTGCACATAACTGTTAAATAAGTGTAATTTTGTTAGATTGTTGCCTTTGTTTAAAGGATAAGTAGTAATTTTGCGGCGGTGCAATTGAAAAACACCATTACTTTTTTTATTACTTAAATTTAACAAAATGAAAAAGATTTTTTTGATGGCAGGCGTCTGCCTGTTGGCTGCCAGTTGCAGCAAAGAGTGTGTCGAACAAGTTGAAACCGAGACTGTCATGGCTCCTGTGAAGGTGCATGTGAGCGATTTCTCGATGTCTGTGGGTGAGTTTCCGGATGCCGCAGGAAGGACCAGGGGTGCCGTGAATCCCGCCACCTACGATGGCGTAGGCGCCATCACCCTGGCTTTCTACAAAGAGGGGACCGAGGTCTACAAGACCACCCAGGTGAAGCGTTCCGCCAGTACCTACGACACGTTTGGTGAGTTTGGCCTGATGTTGCCCACCGGCTCTTACACGATGGTCGTGGTGGGCTACGGCCTGTTCGATGGCGATACATTCACCCTCACCAGCCCTGAAAGCGCCAACTTCTCGCCCAAGGCCCGTGAGACCTTTGTGAAGACCCAGCCGGTGACCATCACCAGTGCAGCGGCAGTGGATATCAGTGCCACGCTGAACCGCATTGCCTCGAGGGTCACGGTAGAGTCCACCGACGGCAGGTCGGCCGAGGCCGCCAAGGTGAGGATGACCCTCTCCGGTGGTGGCATCAGTTTCAGTCCGACCACCGGACTGGCGACCGACAATACCGGCCTCGTCAACACTCTGAACATCTCCAAGAAGACCGGTGAGACCACCAGTTCCACGAGTTTCCTGTTCCTGACCACCGACGAGCAGACGATCGATGTCACTATCGACATCCTCGATGCCGCTGAGAATATCCTCTACAGCAAGACGGTGAAGGATGTGCCGCTGAAGCGCAACCGCATCACGACCCTTTCCGGGCCTCTATATACCAATGCCTCTCTGACCGGTGCTTTCCTGGTCAACGCCGATTGGCTCGATGGCGAAACCGTTAACTTCTAATCATCGGGAGGACGAATTATGAAGAAGTTAATGTTTTGGGGCGCATGCTGTGCGCTGGTCGCATTGTGCGTATTTGTTTCCTGTGAGAAACCCCTTTCGAGCGACGAGACCACAGGTAGTGTGAAGGGCAATCTGATTGTCCGTGTCTTTCAGATTGAGAAGACCCCCTTTGCGAGTCTTTTTCCCTCAGGCGGTAGGACCGCGACGCGTGGGGTCGAGCCAGTCTCTCAGGTCTGTACTCGCCTGAACTACGCCGTATATGATCAAGACGGTACGCGCGTAAAACAGATCAACCAGACCTCCGACATGTCGAACTACGGCACCGCCTCGTTTCAGTTGGAAGAAGGCGATTACACGCTGGTGGTGGTCGGTCACAGCAGTGGAGGCAATCCCACGATGACCAACCTGGCCAAGATCCAGTTCACCAATGGCACGGGCTACAGTGATACTTTTTTGTCCAGCGGTGCGGTCTCTATCGGGGACGAACCCGTTGAGATGCAGGTCTCTCTCAACCGTATTGTGTCGCTGTGTCGCTTTGTGGTCACCGACGACATTCCTGCCGGTGTGGCGAAGATGCAGTTCTATTACACGGGAGGTTCCGGTGCTTTCAATGCCACGACCGGTCTGGGCAGTGTGAACAGCAAACAGACCGTGACCTTCGATGTCTCGTCGGACTCGCAGAAGCAGTTCGACCTCTACACCTTCCTCCATGACGTCACCGGTACCATCACCCTGAAGGTGACCGCCCTCGACGTCAACGACAATGAGTTGTACAGGCGTGAGTTCGCTGTGCCGATGGAGGTGAATCACATCACCTGGCTCTCCGGTGCCTTTTTCTCCGGCTCCTCTGCCTCCTCCGCCACCGCCATCACCGGCCTCACCGTCAACACCGACTGGTCCGGCGAAACCCACCTCACCTTCTAACCTATCACTAGGGCCAGGCCCCCTGATAGGTTCCGCCGCCAAAAACCTATCAGGGGGCCTGGCCCTAGTGATAGGTAATGAGAAAAAAACGGGAGATTTCTTGTTTATGTGAAAAAAAATAGATACTTTTGCAGACGATAAACAAGATTTTGACGTATGAAGACAGCATTGATTACGGGTATAACGGGTCAGGACGGATCGTATCTGGCCGAGTTTCTTATTGAGAAAGGCTATGAGGTGCACGGTCTGCTGAGACGGTCGTCATCGTTTAATACGGGACGTATCGAGCACCTGTATCTCGACGAATGGGTGAGGGACATGAAGAAGAAACGTCTGGTGAACCTGCACTGGGCGGACATGACCGACTCGTCATCCCTTATCCGCATTATCGGTGAGACGAAACCGACGGAGATCTACAACCTCGCCGCACAGAGTCATGTGAAGGTGTCGTTCGACGTGCCGGAATATACGGCCGACGTCGATGCCAACGGTGTGCTGCGCCTGTTGGAGGCCGTGCGGATCTGCGGACTGGAGAAGACGTGCCGCATCTACCAGGCCTCGACCTCGGAACTGTACGGTAAGGTACAGGAGGTGCCGCAGAGTGAGACGACCCCGTTCTACCCGCGTAGTCCCTATGCCGTGGCCAAACTCTACGGCTACTGGATCATGAAGAACTACCGCGAGTCGTACGGGATGTACTGTTGCAACGGTATCCTGTTCAACCACGAGAGTGAGCGCCGCGGCGAGAACTTCGTGACGCGCAAGATCACGTTGGCGGCCGCCCGTATCGCCCAGGGCTATCAGGACAAACTCTACCTGGGTAACCTGAATTCCCTGCGCGACTGGGGCTATGCGAAGGACTATATCGAGTGTATGTGGCTCATCCTGCAACAGCCGGAGCCGGACGACTTCGTGATTGCCACGGGCGAGTATCATACCGTACGGGAGTTTGCCACGCTGGCCTTCAAGGAGGCAGGCATCGAACTGGAATGGCGGGGTGACGGCATCGACGAGAAGGGCTACGACAAGGCCACGGGCAAACCGTTGGTCGAGGTGGATCCGAAGTATTTCCGTCCGGCAGAGGTGGATCAGTTGTTGGGTAATCCCGCCAAGGCGAAGGCGAAGTTGGGCTGGAACCCGCACAAGACACCGTTTGAGGAACTGGTACGCCTGATGGTGAAGCACGACATGAAGTTCGTGAAGAAGTTGTTCCTCAAAGCACAAATGGAGGAGTAATATGCTGGATCGATCTTCTAAGATATATGTGGCAGGTCACAACGGCCTTGTGGGATCCGCAATCTGGAACAATTTAAAGCAGCGCGGCTATACCAACCTCGTGGGTCGCAGCCACAAGGAACTGGACCTGACCGACCAATACGCCGTCAAGCAGTTCTTCGACGAAGAGCGTCCTGACGCCGTGGTGCTGGCCGCCGCCTTCGTCGGCGGTATCATGGCCAACAGCCTCTACCGCGCCGACTTCATCATGATGAACATGAAGATCCAGTGCAATGTCATCTCCGAGTCATACGCTCATGACGTAAAGAAACTGCTTTTCCTCGGCTCCACCTGTATCTATCCCAAGAATGCCCCCCAGCCGATGAAGGAGGACTGTCTGCTGACATCGCCATTGGAATACACCAACGAGGAGTACGCCATCGCGAAGATTGCCGGCCTGAAGATGTGCGAGAGTTACAACCTGCAGTACGGCACGAACTACATCGCCGTGATGCCGACGAACCTCTATGGCCCGAACGACAACTTCCACCTGGAGAACTCCCATGTCATGCCGGCGATGATGCGTAAGGTCTACCTGGCGAAACTCATCCATGACGGCGCCTGGGACAAGATCGCCATCGACCTGAACAAGCGTCCCGTCGAAGGCGTCACCGGCGAGGGCCTTCTCAGCCATCAGCCATCATACATCATACATCGAGACGAGGTTTTATCAAAACTTGCGAAGTACGGTATTTTTGATAACCGAGTCGTCCTCTGGGGCACTGGCACGCCTTTAAGAGAATTCCTCTGGAGCGAGGATATGGCCGATGCCTCTGTCCATGTGCTGCTGAACGTGGACTTCAAAGACGTCATCGGCATCGAGAAATACAGTTCAGTCCACTATGGTGCCAGCACCGATGGCGCCGTGGATCGCAACCACTCTGCCGGTCGTGGCGGAGCCATCCCCTCGTTAGGCGAGATCCGCAACTGTCATATCAACGTGGGCACCGGCAAAGAACTGACCATCCGCGCCCTCTCAGAACTGGTGGTGAAGGCCGTCGGCTTCGAGGGCATTGTAGAATTCGACACCTCCAAGCCCGATGGCACGATGCGCAAGCTCATAGACGTGAGCAAACTTCACTCCCTCGGTTGGACGCACAAAATTGAGATCGAAGACGGCGTGGCCAGACTCTTCGACTGGTACCGGCAGAGTTTAGCGTAATAAAATGAAATATATCAAGTGATATTATGAATATAGCAATTGTAGGAACAGGCTATGTGGGCCTGGTAAGTGGCACGTGCTTCGCCGAGATGGGAGCACATGTGACGTGCGTCGACGTGGATGCACAGAAGATTGAGAAACTGAAAAACGGCATCATGCCCATCTATGAACCCGGACTGGAGGAGATGGTGAAGCGCAACGTGGAATGTGAGCGTCTGCAGTTTACCACCGACCTGACCGAGGTGCTCGACGATGTGGAGGTGGTGTTCTCTGCTGTGGGTACGCCTCCCGACGAGGATGGCAGTGCCGATCTGAAGTACGTGTTGGCCGTCGCCAGACAGTTTGGTCAGCACATTAACAAGTACACCATCCTGGTGACGAAGTCGACGGTACCTGTGGGGACTGCGAAGAAGGTGAAGGCCGCCATCCAGGCAGAACTGGACAAGCGCGGCGTACAGGTGCCTTTCGACGTGGCCTCGAACCCGGAGTTCCTGAAGGAGGGTGCGGCCATCAAGGACTTCATGTCGCCCGACCGTGTGGTGGTGGGCACAGAGTCTGAGAAGGCGCAGGAGGTGATGACACGCTTGTACCGTCCCCTCATGCTCCAGAACTTCCGCGTGATCTTCATGGACATCCCTTCGGCGGAGATGACGAAATATGCGGCGAACGCGATGTTGGCCACGCGTATCTCATTCATGAACGATATCGCGAACCTGTGTGAACGGGTAGGGGCGAACGTGGACAATGTGCGTCGGGGTATCGGTACAGACACGCGTATCGGCAAGAAATTCCTCTATGCGGGTTGTGGCTATGGCGGTTCGTGTTTCCCGAAGGACGTGAAGGCGCTGATGCACACGGGCATCGACAACGGTTACCACATGGAGGTGATCGAGGCGGTGGAGCGCGTCAACGAGAAACAGAAGTCCATCGTTTATGATAAGATCATCAAGATGGCTGGTTCTGTGAAGGGCAAGACGGTGGCCATCCTGGGTCTGGCATTCAAGCCGGAGACGGATGACATGCGTGAGGCACCGGCCCTGGTGGTCATCGAGAAACTCCTTGCCGACGGGGCCACAGTGCGTGTCTTTGATCCCATCGCCATGGACGAGTGTAAGCGACGCATCGGGGATACCGTCACCTACTGCAAGAATATGTACGATGCAGCAGATGGCGCTGACGTCTTCGCCCTGATGACGGAGTGGCGACAGTTCCGTATGCCGTCGTGGAATGTGATCAAGAAGGTCATGACTGGCAACGTCGTCGTCGATGGCCGAAACATCTACGACCGCGCCGAACTCGAAGAACAGGGCTTTGTTTATACACGCATTGGAGAGCTTTAAGCGTATGGGACAGTGATATTCCTTTCGAAAACGTCCTGGCTCGGATTACATCCTCGTGCGGCGCTCGGCTTTGCCGCTTGCTACCGTAGGGACGCAAGAATGTTTTCTTAAAGGAACATCACTGTCCTTTGTTCGGTACAAAGATGCCATAAAAAGTTATTTGTATGGATAGTGATAATAAAACGGTTTTTGTAACTGGTGGAGCCGGGTTCATCGGTTCCAATCTGATAAAACGACTTTTTGGAGAGAAGACCTATCAGACGATTGTCAATATTGACAATCTAAATGATTATTATGACGTTTCATTGAAAGATTGGCGGTTGAAAGAACTCGAGGGTCTTGTGCCAGAGGGAGTCGCGTATAAGTTTGTGAAGGGCGATCTTGCCGACAAGACCTTGATCGACCAGATCTTCGAACATTACCATCCCCAGGTGGTGGTCAACCTGGCAGCCCAGGCTGGCGTGCGCTACTCGATCGAGAACCCCGATGCCTACATCCAGTCGAACATCATCGGGTTCTACAACATCCTCGAGGCCTGTCGTAACTACCCTGTCGAGCATCTGGTATACGCTTCGAGTTCAAGCGTTTATGGCGGAAATAAAAAGGTTCCCTTTAGCACCGACGACCGGGTGGACAACCCCGTTTCGCTCTATGCCGCGACGAAGAAAAGCAACGAACTGATGGCACACTGTTATTCGAAACTCTACGATATTCCAACAACGGGACTGCGGTTCTTTACGGTGTATGGACCGGCAGGACGACCGGACATGGCGTACTTCGGATTTACGAACAAGCTGTTGAAGGGCGACACGATCCAGATCTACAACTACGGTAACTGTCGACGTGACTTCACCTACGTGGATGACATCGTGGAGGGTATCGTACGTGTGATGGAGGGTGCACCTGAACGTAAGAAGGGTGAGGACGGCCTGCCCGTTCCCCCGTACGCAATCTATAATATAGGTGGCGGACAACCGGAGAACCTGCTCGACTTCGTGCAGATCCTGCAGGAGGAACTGGTGCGGGCCGGGGTGCTGCCCGAAGACTACGACTTCGAGGCGCACAAACAACTGGTACCCATGCAGCCTGGCGACGTCCCAACCACCTATGCGGATGCCACCGCCCTCGAGCGTGACTTCGGCTTCACCCCGAAAATCACCTTACGCGAAGGATTAAGGAAGTTTGCTGAGTGGTATAAAACCTATTATACGAATTGATATGAACTGCGAATCGAAATTCAAACAAACATACGGCCGTGACCCAGAAGGCATGGCCTTCTGCCCTTACCGCATCTGTCCCATCGGGGCCCATTCCGACCATAACTTAGGCAAAATCACCGGTCTGGCCATCGACAAGGGCATTCATATCGCCTATGCCCCTAAACAAAACGGCGTCGTGGAAATGGCGTCGTTGCAGTTTCCCAAACGGGCCCAGTGGCATATCGCCTCGGTACCAACCCAGAAACAGAACGACTGGGCCGACTACCTGCGTGGCGCGACCTGGGCGTTGGCCAAACAGCACCAGTTGCATATCGGTCTCTGTGGCGTCATCGAGGGTACCCTGCCCATCGGCGGCCTGTCATCGAGTGCAGCGGTGATCATCAGTTTCCTGACGGCCCTGTGCAAAGTAAACGGTCTGACGCTCAGTCAACAGGAGATCATCGATATCGCCTACGACGCGGAGTTGAACTACGTGGGCGTGAGTGTCGGTAAACTGGACCAGAGTTGTGAGGTACTGAGCAAACAGAACCATCTGCTCTATCTCGACACGAAGGACAACCACTATGAGTTGATCCCGGAGCATCCGGCGATGAAACCCTATAAGATTGCGATCTTCTTCTCCGGACTGGAACACAGTCTGGCGGGCTCGAAATACAATATGCGCGTGGACGAACTGCGGGCTGGGGTCTATGCCCTCCAGGCGTTGGCAGGGATGGCGTATGGTAAGTTCAACGAGGCCAATGCGCGCAACGTGCCGCGGGAAATCTACGAACAGTATAAGGACCGTCTGCCGGAGCCCTGGGCAAAGCGCTGTGAACACTGGTACACGGAGTTCGAACGTGTGGAGAAGGGGGCCGAAGCCTGGCGTCGCGGGGATATCGAGGCGTATGGCAAACTGTCGTTCGAGTCAGGCTGGAGCAGTATCCACAACTGGGAATCGGGTGCGCCGGAACAGATCCGCCTCTACGAGATCATGACCCAGACCGAGGGCATCTACGGCGGCCGTTTCTCTGGTGCCGGCTTCAAGGGCTGTTGCATGGCGTTAATCGATCCCGCTTTCGAAGACTCCATCTCAAAGGCAGTAACAGAAGCTTATCTGAAGGACTTCCCGCACCTTAAGGGGAAATATGATGTCTTCATCTGCGAGAGTGCAAATGGTGTAAAATTATGAAGTGCGTTTTTTTGGCAGCGGGCTATGCAACCAGGTTGTACCCCCTCACAGAAAACTTTCCGAAACCTTTATTAAAGGTTGGTGATAAACCCATTCTCGACTGGTTGATCGACGACATGAAACAGACCGGCCTGATCGACGAATACATCGTGATCAGCAACCACAAGTTCGCATCCATTTTTCAACAATGGGCCGGGCAGAAAAGTGAAAAGATTACTGTCATTGACGACGGTACGACCTCGAACGAGACACGTCTCGGGGCCGTGAAGGACATCCAATTCGCCATCGAATCGCTTCACCTTGACGACGACCTGTTGGTCATGGCTGGAGACAACCTGCTAGACTTCAGCCTCGGCGGTTTTATCCGCTATGCGAAAGAAAAGCAGTCCACCTGTGTGATGCGCTATTACGAGGCTGATGAAACCCGTCTCCACAAGACCGGTGTCGCAGAGATTGATGCCGACGGACGCATCCTCTCGATGGAGGAAAAACCGGCCCAGCCGAAGAGTCACTGGTGCGTACCCGCCTTCTATTACTACACCCGTGAGGATGCCCGACTGATCCAGAAAGGAATCGAGAGCGGCTGTGGCACGGATGCACCCGGCAGTTTCATTGCCTGGCTCTGTGGTCAGACACGTGTCTATGCCTGGGAGATGCCGGGACACCGCTATGACATCGGGAATCTGGAGAGTTATGAGGCCGTGAAACGTAAATTTAGCAAATAAAGTTGCAAAATATTTGTTTTTTTGAAAATATATTCGTACCTTTGCGACCGGTTTAGAGTATGTTTATATGAGAAATCCGTTTGACAAGGTATTAAACTGGTATTTCACGAAGAATTCACTGCCGTACTGGTGTATCTTCTTGATCGATTGTCTGATTGTGTTTTTCAGTGGCTTCCTGGTATATTGGATCTTCAACAATGCCGAGACACTCTTTGAACACACACTCCAGGTGGTGAATACGATGCTCTGTTTTATCGTGTTGAGCATCCCGGGCTTCAGACTCTTCCACACTTATTCAGGATTCATGCGTTATTCAAGTTTCAGTGACTTGATGCGTGTGGTGTACGGCAATGCCGTTTCGTTGGTCCTGGTCCTGTTGGCACAGTTCGGCATGGACCACCTGCCAGGACACCTCTTCGTGAATTTCAATACAACCAGTATCTTCCTGATATTCCTGATCTCTACGTTGCTGATGTGGGCGTTGCGTATCTTCGTGAAGACGCTCTACGACGTGGCGTTCTCGAATACGCGGGCCATCCGTGTGCTGATATACGGGGCCATGCAAGGGGGCGTAGGACTGGCAAAGAACATCCAGAACCAGCGTCCGAGGCGCTTTGTCTATAAGGGTTTCATCACCCACTACAAGAAGACGAAGCACCAGATGATCATGGGTGAGAAGGTGTATTCGGTGGATGACAACCTGGCAGAGATCATTCAGAAAAACGATATCGACGGTGTGTTGGTGTCGCCCTACCGTATCAAGGAATTTCGTAACAACCAGAAGATACAGGATATCATCATCGGTGCCGGCGCGAAGATCTATATGGCCGAAGGTACGAAGGAGATGAGTCCGGATGACGGTGAGTTGACGGACGTGGACTACGGGAACCTGCAATTGAAAGAGGTGTCGGTCGAAGAACTGTTGCCGCGACAGGAGATCCGCGTGGACATGAAGTCGGTAGGTGAGTTACTGCAGGGCAAACGGGTGCTGATCACGGGTTCGGCCGGTAGTATCGGTTCTGAGATGGTACGACAGATTGCGGTCTATAAACCGGCGAAGATGATCCTCATCGACCAGGCAGAGACACCACAGCACAATATCCGACTGATGATGGCGAACGAGTTTCCTGACATCGACGCGGAGGTGATTGTGACGAGCATCAGTCGTCAACACAGGATGGAGGCGTTGTTTGACGCACTGCGTCCGGACTACGTGTTCCATGCGGCTGCCTACAAGCATGTGCCGATGATGGAGGACAATCCCTCGGAGGCAGTCCTGAATAATATCTATGGGACGAAGATCATTGCGGACCTCTCCGTGAAATACGGGGTGAAGAAGTTCGTGATGGTGTCGACCGACAAGGCGGTGAACCCGACAAACGTGATGGGTTGTTCGAAGCGTATCTGTGAGATCTATGTGCAGTCGCTCGACCGGGCGCTCAAAATAGACAAGATCAATAGCCGGGAATCGACATCGTGGATGAGCAGTCAAAGGAAAACATACACGCAGTTTGTGACAACGCGTTTCGGAAATGTGTTGGGCTCTAATGGTTCGGTCATCCCGTTGTTCCGTGAACAGATCAAGCATGGAGGACCTGTGACGGTCACTGACGAGCGCATCGTACGTTTCTTTATGTTGATTCCGGAGGCTTGTAAACTGGTTCTGGAGGCTGGCACAAAGGGTAACGGTGGTGAGATATTCGTCTTCGACATGGGTAAGCCGGTGAAGATTGCAGACCTGGCGAAGCGTATGATCCAGTTGTCTGGTGCCAAGAACGTGGAAATCAAGTACACGGGTCTACGTCCGGGAGAGAAACTCTATGAGGAGGTGCTCAACGAACTGGAGGGTACAAAACCGACGTTCCATGAGAAGATCCGTATTGCGGAGGTTCGGGAGTATGACTATGAACAGGTTTGTAAGGATATCGATGAACTGGTGGAGATCTCCAAGCACTATAATGACATGGATACCGTCCGGAAGATGAAGGAGATCGTCCCGGAATACAAGTCGAACAATTCCATTTACGAGGAACTGGACAAGAATTAATTATATTCCACAGATTGAGGAGAAGGGACAGGACTTACATCTTGTCCCTTCTTCTGTTGGTGTGAAGGGAATGGCTGGATCGAAGATTTCCTCAATGAGTTTATTGAGCCGTTCCATGAACTCGTCCTTGATCTCGCGAACGTCCGTAACAGGTGCCTGACCAATAATCAAAGTCGGGTTGTAATCATCGACTCCTGCGTGCTGAATGAACAACAGGCAGGGGGAAATGGGTTGGCCTGTGTAATTCCTTTCAAAAACGTCCTGGCTCGTCGTTCCTCCTCGTGCGGAATGTTTTTTTAAAGGAACAACACAGGCCTCCCTCTGGTTCAAAAACGCACTGTTATCAAGCAGACAAGAATAAAGGATGGACTGGAGGTAATAGTCGCTGTGGAGCTTGATGTTGGCGGGGTCGAAAATCGCTGCGACATCGGGCAAAGGTTTCAAACGACCACTGCCCGTTTTATAGTCGATGATACGAATGCGCTCTGTACCATCGGGGAGCGTAATCAAATCAATGCGGTCAACGATTCCACCAACCTTGACGGTGGACAGATCCTTTCTTTCAGAAAACATTCCGCACGAGGAGGCACGACGAGCCAGGACGTTTTCGAAAGGAAGGAACTGTCCACTAACAAGTGATGTCTCAAGGGCGAGGATGGTGAAGGGGGCGAACTGGCGGTCGAGTTCGAGGAGTTGATGGAGGTAGCGGATGATGACCTCGCGGTTGATGAGTTGGAGGCCGTTCAAGGGTGGCATCTTCGCCATCGGGTCCTCGATATGAAAGAGTTCGATTTTGATTGCCTGATCCACCGCCCGCGCAATATCGACGTCGTTTAAGGAACAGAACATTTCTTTCGAAAACGCTCTGTCCCCTGTCAGTGGGGTGTACAGGATTTGGGCGGCTTTGTGGAAGATGTTACCGAAGAGGCGGTTGTCGATGCGTTCGTCTTCTTCCTCATATTCATCGAGCCCCGCAATGTAATGGTAGAAGAACTGTAACGGACAACGGAGGTAGCGCGACAAGGCAGAGGGGGAGAGGGTGTCGATGGACTGCAGTTTTTGCATGACGGCTTCGGTCTTTTCGACAGGTTGCGGGTTTCGTAATACGGGCGTCTGACCGGCCTGGAGGGTCTTGAAGGTGATGGGATGGCGGCCCTCGACCATCATCTGTAACATGAAACGGGACATCTCACCGGTCTTGCCATCGTTGGTGGCGTTGTTGTAGAGAAGGGTGACATCGCCGGCGCGTTGGAGGAGCCTGCGGAAGTAATTGTGATAAATGGATACCTTATGGTCTATCGTGGTGAGGCCATAGGCCTTGCGGATGCTGTAGGGGATGAAGGAGGTGTCGTTGACGCCCTTGGGGAGGTTGCCTTCGTTGCAGGAGAGCAACAGCACGTGGTCGAAGTCGAGGTTACGGGTCTCGAGGACGCCCATGATCTGAATGCCTTCAATGGGTTCGCCGTGGAAGGGAATGCTTGTGGAGGCGATGATCTGGGTCATCAGGCGTTGGAGCGTAGCGTCACTGACATCGAGGTCGCCGCTCTCGACCAAAGCCTGAAGGCGGTTCTGGATCGTGTACATCTGGAATTGGGCCTCCTGTTCAAGAGGGTTTTCAACGCTGGCCGGGGTCTGGAGCTCTCCCTCCCCATGCGTCCTGGCTCCCCCTTGGGCGGCTGCAGTCTGGGAGAGGGGATAGCCGGTGGTGATGTTCACCTTTGTGACCTCCGGGGGCAGGCAGTGAATAACGGTCTGGAGCAAGGACTCGTCTGCCAGGACAATAGCGGTCTTACTGCCTGCAGCAATGCGGTCTTTTTCCTTCAGCCAGGTAGCGATATAGCGGGCCTGGATATCGTTGGTCGTGGCGGAGATGATCGAAACGTCCTTGGGGGTCTCTTCGTCCGTATCGTGAACGACTGTGGCGCTCTCACCAAGAAGGTCAATCAGGGCTTGCTCTACGGGATGTAGTAAATTGAAGCCAGCAAAAACGTAATTTGCGGGCGACAGGAGGACTGTGTTGTTCCTTTCGAAAAACATTCTTGCGTCCCTCTGGTAGCAAGCGAGCAGAGCTCGAGCGCCGCACGAGGAGGCACGACGAGCCAGGACGTTTTTGAAAGGAATTACACAGTCCTCTACCTCATTACCTCTCAAGTTCTCAATGACCTGGCGGTAGAGTGAGCCTTCGTAGGCGAGGTTTTGGGAGGTGAGGCGGGCATTGAAATCGAGGTAGATGTCGTAGAGGTGGCTCCAGAGGGAGAGGAAGCGTTGCTTGAGTTCGGTGGTATGGTCCTCATTGAAGTGACTGAAGAACTTACGGATGATGTCGCGTTGTTCTTGAGTGAGGTAGGAGTCATCGTCCAACTCGTGGAGGTCGCGGAGGTTGGCAAAGACTTTGTCGGCGGGGGCCAGGTGTTTGTCCACGTCATCGAAGTCGGCCAGGAGGATCTGACCCCAGCCATAGAAATGGTCGAGGGATTCGTCTATGCCGGTGCACTGGACGAAACTCTTATGGAGGTCGCAGATGAGTTTGATGGGGTCGGCTACCTCGCGTGAGGACAGACTACGGAAGAGGTCACTTATCGTGGTATAGGCGGGGGCCCAGATGGGACTGTCGGACAGGCGGGCCAGTTCTTCGTTGAGAAACAACGAGGCGCGTTTATTGGGGAAGACCACTGTGACTTGTGAGAGATTTGTGCCGTAGGTGGTGAGTAATTGTTGGGCGAGGGAAGCGAGGAAGGACATATAAATACTAAAAACTAAGCGTTAAGACTTTGTTGGAATAGATATACCAGAGGTAGCCGTTGACAATAATATCTTCTGAGGAATGCATCTCACGGATAAGTGACATGTATTCTCGCACTTGTGACTCGTGTTCGGGTTTGGGGGAACCGAACTTGAAGTCGACAATGATCCACTGATGACCGTCTGTCATGACACGGTCGGGACGACGTTCCACGAGTTGGCCGTCAACACGGGTCAGGATGGTACACTCGTTGAAGAGGGTCCATTTGTCACTGAACCATTCTGCCACCTTCGGGTGCTCAAGGCGTTTGCGCAACATGGCGGTAATCTTCTCGGACGTGTGCTGGTCATCGTAGAGCACGCCTTCGAGTTCGAGTCGTTTCAGTTCCCGGTCAATATCGGCCGTGGTACGGATATTTGAAAACACCTCGTGGAGAATGTTGCCCATCTTCAGGTAGTTCGTGGAAGAGTTCTCGTCCTCGCCTTCCATAAAGGCCTTGCTACGGTTGCTCTGTCGGAATTCGACTTTGTTCTCGTAAGTAGCGATGGGGATGTTTAGAGGCATCGGCGTTTGGAGGAATGGGTTTGAATGAGGGCGGGGACAAGGACTTTCTTCCCCAAACGTCCTGTCTCGGAGGCCGACTGTAATATTTTCGGAACCATTCGATGAACTCGCTACGCTCAAACAGCATCTCATATTTCGTTCCTCAGATTGTTGACCAATCTGAGACTCAATATGGGTTCCGAAAATCTTACAGTCTCTGAAGACCTCCTCGTGCGGAATGTTTGGGGAAGAAAGACCTTGCCCCCTGTTCGGTTCAGAATCGCTCTGTTTTGAGATTACTCCTGTAAGGCGGAAAGTGAGGGAAGCGTCTTCACTGTCGAGACCCAACATGATGCTTCCAGGGAGATCGTTGGACAGAAGGGGGAGGATTTGTTCGATAAGGGTGGAACGGGAGTTCTTGGCATTGCGTTTGCCGAGGACAAGGAGAGACTTCGAGGCTCGGGTGAAAGCCACATAAAGGAGGTTGAGGTTATCAACCACCGTCTGCAAGTGTTCGTGGTTGTAAGCGGCCTCGAAGATGGTTCCAGTCAGTTGTTTCTGACTGTAATCGACCGGAACAAGGGGGAGGTTTTCTGAAAGAAAGGTCATGTCCTCTGTTTGGCTGGGGGCTGCCCAGAGGATGCCGGGATGTTCGAGGGGCCAGTCACAGAAGGGAATAATGACGTGGGGGAATTCGAGGCCCTTCGACTTATGAATGGAGATCAAACGAATACCAGTGATTTCGTCGCTCTGAATGGTCTTGCCACATAGGGTCTCGTCCCATTCGTTAAGGAACGCTTTGAGTTGTTCCAGACCAGTGTAATTCCTTTCAAAAACGTCCTGGCTCGTCGTGCCTCCTCGTGCGGAGTGTTTTCTTAAAGGAACAACACTGGCCTCTGAGAGGTAGTCTGTTAAATAATCGAAGAAAGTGCAGATGTAGGCACTTTGAGACTCGAGGCGGTCGAGGGCAAAAATGCGGTAGAGTCGCTCAACGAGTTCATAGAGTGGCATCGAGCGAAGATCGTTGAAGGATGCTACGAATTCTTCGGGAAATAGTTCGTTGAATTCCTTATGGCGGTGGGGCAAGGAGCAGGACCTTTCTTCAAAAAAACATTCCGCACGAGGTACGAGCCAGGACGTTTTTGGAAGGAAGGTGCCTGCTCCTGCAAAATAACCTTCATCCATAAGAAGTTGGGTGTCGGTGAGGTCGTTTGCGAGGACTTGGCGTTGGTAGCGTTTGGCGAGGGTGGCCTTGGTGAGGAGGTCATCGGGGTGTAGTAAGAGGCGCAGGGCATCGATGAGGAGGCAGACAGCAGAGGAGGCATCGAGGCGGAAGGCTTCGTCGGAGACGATGGTGACCTCAGGGAGGTGTTCGATGAAATAGCGGGCAATGACAGGGATATAGGCATTGGTACGGACGAGAATGGCAATCTCGTTGGGGGCAGCGCCTTCTGCAAGGAGGGCAGAGACGTTTGAGGCTATTTCACAAAGGGTACGTTCTTTATAGTCCATATCCTGGCCCTTGTCGGGCAAAAGACTGATGCTCACGAAGCCTTCGTCGGGTCTGTCTGCAGGCACTTGTTGGATGACGTCGGCGTAGGCCTTGCGGAGTTGGTTGGCTTCGGGGGTGGAGCCGAGGGCGAGGTATTCCAGTTCGGCGGCGTGGGTGAAGAAGGCATTGTTGAACGCGACGATACGACGGTCAGAGCGGTAGTTCGTGTCGAGGGTCTTGACCTCCATTTGTTGGTCGGGATGCGGGAACTGTGCCTCGATGTCGTTCAGCAGGCGCCAGTCGCCCGAGCGCCAGCGGTAGATGCTCTGTTTGACATCCCCCACGATGAGGTTGCCAGACTGCTGGTGACTCATGGCCTCGGCCATGAGAATCCTGAAGTTCTCCCACTGGACGGTGGAAGTATCCTGGAACTCATCAATCATCACCTGTTCCAGTTGGGTACCAATCTTCTCGAAGATAAACGGTGAGTCGCTGCCGTCGATGAGCGTATGGAGCAGGTGTTGCGTATCGCTGAGTAAGAAACGGTTGTTCTCCTCGTTGAGTTGGCGTATTTTCTGTTCGATACTCCCCAGGAGCCGGAGTTGGTTGAGGTGGCGCAGGGTGAGGTCGGCCGACTGATACAGGCACCACTGGAGCGGTCGGTTCTCGATGAGTCTGTGCAACAACGGGTCCAGTTGCGACTCCACCAGGATCAGGAGACGATCCCGTTGGGGGTGTGTTTTCTTCACCCATTTAACCGGGTCACCCACACTATCCAAGGCCCGTTTGCCGATAAGTGACTCATCGAAGGAGCCCCCCTCACGGAGTTTCTGGAAGACACCCGCCACACCGGACTTGCCAAAAGAGAAATCATCGATGGTGAATCCCTCTTTCTCCAGAATTCCGAAAAACTCATCTGAGATAGCCAGCATCTGTTGGCGGGCCGTCTGACGCGTCTCCTTCATCAGGGTCGTGTAGCGGTCGAAGAACCCGGGCTCCGTCATCTTCTGTTGGATCTCGGCACTCACCGCCTTGTAGTCGTCCTTGAAGATGGTCCGTCCGAACTTCTTGATCTGTCCGATGACATTCCAACTGCGGTCGTCGGAGATATTCTCCATGATATACCCCATCAACCACTGGAGCAACACATCCGTCGTCTTCAGATGCTCGATCATCTGGTCGACCGCCATTTCCTCCACCTGTACATCGTTGAGACCGATACGCAGGTTGGCCGTGAGATCGAGTTCGCGGGCCAGGTTGCGCAGCACTCCCTGGAAGAAGGTGTCGATGGTCATCACACGGAAGTCGGTGTAGTTGTAGATGAGTTGATGGAGTGCCAGGCCTGCCCGTTCACGGATGGTCTCCTCCGTCAGACCGGTCTTTGTCCGTACCACCTCCAGGTATCTGTCAGATTCTGGCAGATGTTGCCAGATGCCATAGAGTTGACTGAGGATGCGGCGTTTCATCTCCTCCGTGGCCTTGTTGGTGAAGGTGACAGCAAGGATATGGCGGTAACTCTGTGGGTTTTCCACCAACAGACGGATATATTCCGTGGCCAGGGTGAAGGTCTTGCCACTGCCTGCGGATGCCTTATATACGGTGAGCGGTCTTACCATCTTCGGAAGAGTTCGATATCAAAATCCACACCCACCTCCTTGTATTTCCGGCCGTTGAAACCCGCAAAGATACCGATGGAGAGGTAGCGGTTGGTGAAACTGTAACCCAGTTCATAATACGGTTTTGAGCGTTCCACGATGGCCGTGCCAAAGTAGAAGCGTTCCCGTTCGATGTACTTGCCCAGATAGGGTACCCAACTGCCAATCATCATCGGGGAGTCATACGACACATTCGCCCGGACATAATAGTTGGACTCATTGTAGACACGACTCCGGAGCAGTTCGAAGTTACCGCTCCAGTCGTCCTCCCAGCCTTCGGGCAGGTTGTTGTCGCGGAAGTTGGCATAGTCCACGAAATAGTTCTGGTTCTTGTGCGTATAAAAACCCGTTCCCGCCCGCATATTGATGAGGCGCAGTCCGGGGAGTTTGTATTTCCAGGAGCCGTCGAACTCCCAGCGCTCATATTTGATGTCCGATTGGAAGACCCCTGTGATGGCCCGTTCCCAGTCGATGGAGAACAGGGGTCCCAGGGTCCAGGGACGGATCTTCAAACCGATCTTCGGGGCGAAACTGCGGTATTCGGTGGGCATCCCATACTGGCGCATGAGATCCTTGTTGAGGGCGATACGCCGGTGGTAGGTGATGCCTGCCTCGAAATCGAGCCAGTCGAAGATCATGATATTATTGAAGGCTCTCATTTCATAGTCCGTAAACTTGTCGATGTCCGTCTCATCGAGGTCCAGGGAGTCGCCATGTTGGTGGTTGATGACATCCACCACCTGACTGTTGGAGATACGGTTGCCATTGCCATAGACCACCTCTGCATAACCGTTTCGTTTCGGGTTGTAGGTCATACGCAGGGGTATGGTGAAATAGAACTCCCGGAACTTGAAGTTGTAGCCGAAGCGCGGGTTGAAGGTGAGGTAACGGTGGGGCGAGAAGGTGTAACGCGAACGCAGGTTGATCTTGTAGCGGAAACCACGCGTGTCGCTCCAACTCAGTTGGAGGGGGTCGAGGAGCGGTGACAGACGGAAGGACGCTTTCTCCGACTCTGCGGCGATGGGGGTGACAAGACTCTCGCCGATGGTGTCCCAGAAGATCTTCTTGATAATGTTCGTCTTTTGCGGCGTGGTGTCGACCGCCAACGTGTCAGGCTGGTGCTCTAAGTCGTATTTGTCATAGATGCGTTTGTCGGTCTCTGTGAGCGGTACCACGCGCAGCGTATCCATCATCTGTCGGTCAGAGACACGGTCGATGGTGTCGGAGATGGTCTTCTCACAGTTGAAGTAGCCATCGAGCACCGCCGAGATCCTGTTGCCCAGAAACCTGAAGGTGGCTGCCGTGGTGCATCGTTTGGGCGTGGGCAGGGGCCAGTCTTTATCACTCTGGTAGATCTCTGTGCGGAAGGATATCATGTCGAACTCACCGTTCATAACCGTCCGGATGATATGTCCACTCTCAGAGTCGACGATGGCATAGCCATTGATGAGTTGGGTGTTATAGGACTTCGGACGGAATTCCAGTCGGGTGGTGCCGTCGACCAGACGAGACTGCGAGAACTTATAGTGTCGGCGGTTGTGGCGGTTGAAGGGGGAGAGAATATGTCCGTCGTAGAGGGTCGCATCATAGACATTCGGAATCATCAGGTCCCACAGGGTGGGCATCGCCCTGCGATTACGGCGGATGGTACCAGAGAGTACCTGACTGGTGATCTCCACCTGATGGGCGTCATAATCAGTATAGATGAGACGGTTGTACGACTCGCGGATGTACTCGCGTTCGTCCTTGGCCATCACATACATGGTCGGGATGAGCCAGAGGGTAGGGTTGCGGCGCTCGACGTTGAACCGGTATTTCGCATAGACATGGTCCTCAACGCTGTCGGGACTGTTGGGGTGCGCGTCCATGAACGCATAGATGCGTTGGAGGATCAGGGAGTCTTTCTTCCCCTTGCCCAAAACAATACCGGGCATACCCGTGAGTATGCCCAGCATCATGATCTTTATCAGCGTTCCGCATTTCACGCATGCAAAAGTACGGAAAAAATCTGTAGATACAAAAATTTATCCGAGATATTTCATCAGAATTTTTGCATTGCCACTGTCGCGCAGTTTGGCAATGCTCTTTTCGCGAATCTGACGCACGCGTTCGCGCGTGAGACCCAGTTGGTCGCCAATCTCCTCGAGGCCCTTCTCATGACAACCGATACCGAAACACTCGCGGATGATGGTGATCTCACGTTCTTTCAGGACCTTGTTGAGCACGGTGTTGAGTTCCATGGCCATCGACTCATGGTCCACGAGTTTATCCGTACGGGTCTCATCACCAGAGGCCATCACGTCGAGCATACAGTTGTCCTCGCCATCCTGGAACGGGGCATCGATACTGACATGGTGGCCATCAGCCATCATGGACTGACCGATTTTCTCCTCATCGATATTGATAGCCTCGCTCAGTTCCGAGACACTCGGATGACGCTGGTTCTCCTGTTCGAACTTATTGATCTCGTGGTTGATCTTATTGAGAGAACCCACCTGGTTGAGGGGGAGACGAACGATACGACTCTGTTCGGCAATGGCCTGGAGGATGCTCTGACGGATCCACCACACAGCGTAGGAGATGAACTTAAAACCACGTGTCTCGTCAAACTTCTGGGCTGCCTTGATCAGACCGATATTTCCTTCGTCGATGAGGTCGGTCAGTGTCAGGCCCTGGTGCTGGTACTGTTTGGCCACAGATACGACAAAGCGCAGGTTGGCTGTCACCAGTTTTTCCTTGGCACGCTCACCATCGGGACCACCCTTGCGAATCTTCTGGGCGAGTTCGATTTCCTCGTCGATGGAGATCAAGGGGGCACGACCAATCTCAACGAGGTATTTATCCAGTGCCTCGCTTGAACGGTTTGTAATACTTTTCTGAATCTTAAGTTGTCTCATCCTATTCCTAAAAACGTCTTTAACTGTTTGATTATCAAACTAATATCCTGAATTTTACCTGAAAGCGGATGCAAAGTTACTAAAAATATCGATACGTTGTTCGATTTTTAACAATTATTTTAATTTTTCTTTCAGATACTGTCCGGTGATGCTTTCCTTGCAGGCGACCACCTGTTCGGGGGTACCGGCACAGACCAGATTACCACCCCGGTCGCCTCCATCGGGACCCAGGTCGATGACATGGTCGGCAGACTTGATGACCTCCATGTTGTGTTCGATGACCAAGATGGTGTGTCCTCTGCTGATGAGGGCATCGAAGGTGTTCAGGAGTTTCTGGATGTCATGGAAGTGGAGACCGGTGGTCGGTTCATCGAAGATAAAGAGCGTGGGGTCTTGTTTCTCAAGACCGATGAAATAAGCCAGTTTGACACGCTGGTTCTCACCGCCGGAGAGCGTGGAGGAGTTCTGGCCGAGTTTGATATAGCCGAGGCCAACGTCTTCGAGGGTTTTAAGGCGGCGGACGATGGTGGGGCATCCTTCAAAGAAAGGAATGGCTTCGGAGATGGTCATATTGAGGACCTCATCGATGTTCTTGTCATGGTATTTGACATCGAGGATGTCGTGCTTGAAGCGATGACCGTGACAGGCCTCGCACTCGAGCACCAGATCCGCCATAAACTGCATCTCGACCGTGATGACACCAGCGCCCTTACACTCCTCACAGCGTCCTCCCTCGGTGTTGAAGGAGAAATACTGGGGGGTGAAGCCCATCTGTTGGGAGAGGGGTTGTTCGGCATAGAGGTCACGGATGGCATCATAGGCCTTGACATAGGTGGCGGGATTCGAACGCGTGGACTTGCCAATGGGATTCTGGTCAACGAACTCCACACGATGGATGGCCTCGATATCGCCTTCGAGGGCGATATATTCGCCTGGCGGGTCTGCGACCTCGCCCAAACGACGTTTCAGGGCAGGGTAGAGGATGCCCTTGATGAGACTTGACTTGCCTGAGCCAGAGACACCGGTGATGACCGTCAGAACGTTCAGGGGAATCTGGACATCGATGCCCCGGAGGTTGTTCATACGGGCGCCCAGAATGTCAATGTGGCGGTTCCAGGGGCGTCGGGAGGAGGGGACGGGGATCTGTTCCTGGCCGAGGAGATATCGGATGGTGTGGGAGCGGGAGAGGGAGGATGGGTTGGATGGGTTTTGTGGGTGGGATGGATTTGATGGGTTGGATGGGGGGATGTCTGAGAGGGAGCCGTCGAAGACGATTTCGCCACCGAGGCGACCGGCATCAGGGCCTACGTCGATGAGATGATCGGCGGCACGCATGATCTCTTCATCGTGCTCCACGACCACGACCGTATTACCTAAGGCCTGGAGTTCCTTGAGGACATGGATGAGTCGTTCGGTGTCCCGGGCGTGGAGTCCGATGCTCGGTTCATCGAGGATATAGAGCGAGCCCACCAGACTGCTTCCAAGGCTTGTGGTGAGGTTAATACGCTGGCTCTCACCGCCAGAGAGTGTATTCGAGAGTCGGTTGAGCGTCAGATAGCCAAGTCCCACATCTAAAAGGAATTGCAGCCTGTTCCGTATCTCCGTGAGCAAGCGTTTGCCGATGGCCTGTTCCTGTTGGGTGAGTTCCAGATTCTGGAACCACTCCTGCAGTCGGACCACAGGCATCTGCACCAGGTCTGTGATGCTCCTGCCCCCAATTTTCACGTAGTCTGCCTCGGGTTTCAAACGGGTACCATGACACTTCGGACAGGTGGTCTTACCCCGATAGCGGGCCAGCATCACGCGATATTGGATCTTATACTGGTTCTCGCGCACCATGTCAAAGAAGAAGTCGATGCAGGGCTTTTCCTTCTGACCCTTGTCAGAGGGCAGTCCGTGCCAGAGCCAGTCCTTCTGTTGTTGGGAGAGGTTCATGTACGGTTCGAAGATAGGGAAGTTATCCTTTGCCGCATGCCGGCAGAACCACTCTTTCCACTCGCCCATCTTCTCGCCGTGCCAGCACACCACACAACCGTCGTAGACAGAAAGGGTGGTATTCGGGATGACCAGTCGTTCGTCGATGCCGATGATCTTCCCGAAGCCCTGACACTCCGGACAGGCTCCTGCGGGGGAGTTGAAGGAGAAGAGTTGGTCGGTGGGTTCCTCGAAGGTCATGCCATCGGCCTCAAAACGGGTGGAGAAGTCGTAGGAGATGTTCGAGGGCTGGAACATCAGGCGACACTCGCCATGGCCTTCGAAGAAGGCGGTCTCAGCAGAATCCACCAGACGGGCGATGACATCCTTGGAATCATCGACCGAGAGGCGATCGATGACGAGGAAGAGATTAGGCATTCCTTGGTTTGGCATAGGCGATCCTAGGTTTGGCCTAGGCATTCCTAGGAAATCATCGATGCGCACGAAGTCGCCATTGACGAAGAGGCGGGCGTAGCCCTCGAGGATATAGGCCTTGAGTTGTTGTTCGAGGGTGCGCTCAGCAGGGATATGGATGGGGGCCATGACCACAAAACGCGTGCCTTTCGAGAACTCCAGCATCTTCTGTACCACATCCTCGGTGGTGTGCTTGCGAACCTCACAGCCACTGATGGGCGAGAAGGTGCGTCCTATGCGGGCGTAGAGCAGGCGCAGGTATTCGTAGATCTCCGTGGTGGTGCCTACGGTTGAACGCGGATTACGGGAGATGACCTTCTGTTCGATGGCGATGGCAGGAGGAATGCCCCGGATGAAGTCACACTCGGGCTTGTTCATGCGCCCCAGGAACTGGCGCGCATAACTCGACAGACTCTCCACATAGCGTCGCTGACCCTCGGCATAGAGTGTGTCGAAGGCCAACGATGACTTGCCGGAGCCACTGACACCGGCAATCACGACGAACTGGTTACGGGGGATGGTTACATCGATGTTCTTCAGGTTGTTGACCCGTGCCCCCTTTATCTCAATTGATTCGCCCATTTATAGGATCGACTTCACGGCTTCGAGCATGCCCACACGTTGGATGAGGTCGAGGTACTGGCGTACCAGGTCTGCCAAACCGGGAATCTTATTCAGGTCTTCCTGCCAGATAAACTCAGCGCCCAGTACCCCCACAGTCACCATCTGTGTGTTGCCTGTGGCCCAGAGACCATTCAACAGGGACATGATCTTCGGATCGTCGTTGGGTACAATCTCCACGCCATCCGCCCGTTTACCACCTTTGTAATACGTGATAATGGCTGCCAGACCGAATACCAGTCCCTTGGGCAGTTCACCCTTCCGTTGGAGGTAGGTCTTCAGACCGGGCAGGTCACGTGCCTGGAACTTCGGGAAGGAATTGAGCATGATGGAGGTCACCTGATGGTCGACATAGGGATTGTCGAAGCGTTCCAGGACATCCTTCGCAAACTTCTCCAGTTCCTCCATCGGGAGGTCGAGCGTCTGCATCAGTTCATCAAACTGAACCTTGTGGATATACTTGCTAATGACCTCATGGTTGCAGGCATCGCGGACGATGTTTACACCACTCAGGAAGGCCACAGGGGAGAGGACCGTATGCGGGCCATTGAGTAACGTCACCTTGCGTTTGTGGTAAGGTTCCTCAGAAGGCACGAACAATACGTGCAGTCCCGCCTTGTCTGCCGGGAATTCCCTGGCCACCTCCCTCGGGGCCTCGATGACCCACAAGTGGAAGTTCTCAGCCTGTACCACGAGGTTGTCACGGTAACAAATCTTCTCCTGAATCTGTGCGATTTCATTGCGCGGGAATCCCGGTACGATACGGTCGACGAGGGTGGCATAGACGCCACAGGACTCCTCGAACCATTTCTTGAAGTCAGCCCCGAGATTCCAGAGGTCGATATATTTTTCGATACAGTCTTTCAGTACATGACCATTCAGGAAGATCAGTTCGCAGGGGAAGATGATCAGGCCCTTGGTCGGGTCGCCATTGAACGTCTGGTAACGACGATAAAGCAACTGCACCAATTTTCCGGGATAACTGCTGGCGGGTGCATCCTCCAGTTTACAAGCAGGATCGAAGGCGATACCAGCCTCTGTGGTGTTTGAAATCACAAACCGGATCTCCGGTTGGTCGGCCAGTGCCATGAAGGCAGCGTTCTGTGTATAAGGGTTCAGGGCCCGACTGATGACATCGATGCGCTCTAAGGTGTTCACGGGTTTCCCGTTCTCACGTCCCTGGAGGTTCACGTGGTACAGGCAGTCCTGTCCGTTGAGCATATCGACCATGCCCTTCTCGATGGGTTGTACCACGACCACGCTTCCGTTGAAGTCCGTCTTCTGGTCCATGTTCCAGATGATCCAGTCCACGAAGGCACGGAGGAAATTTCCCTCCCCGAACTGTATCACCTTCTCCGGCATCACGCTCTTCGGCGCAAACTGTTTATTGAGTGGTTTCATATTCTATTATCTTGCTGAAACATATTTATGGAGTGTCTTACGCACCGCCCCTGGACCAGCGTAGAGTTCCTTCACCATGCCCTCGATCTGTTCACCGAGACCGGCCTCATAGAGGTCTACGGCGAAGATGTCCTTGCGGGAATAGAGTTTTTTGAGCGGACTCCAGTCCTGATCAGGTTGGCCAATCTCCAAGGGGGCTACGATGGCCTGCAGTTCCTCGAGCAGGGGGTCGGGAGAACAGTCGAACGGTGTACCATCGTCCTTGATGCCTTTCAGATAACGGGCATAGCCTGCAAGGGTGAGGGGGATGAGGACGAGGTTCGATTTGTCCAAGCCACGGGCGATGTATTTCTTCAGTGTCTCACCGAAACGGATGGGCAGTTTCTGACTGGTGTCACAGGCGATACGCTGCGGAGCATCCGGCATGAAGGGATTCGGCAGACGACGGTTGATGACTGCCCCAATAAACTCATACGGATTCAGTACACCTGGGTCGGTCACTACGGGCATGGCCTCCATATAGCCAATCTTCTGGATGAAGGGGCGCAGGTCCTCATCGGCCATCTCGGCAGAGATGAGCGTGTAGCCCAACATACAACCATAGAGTGCCATGGCTGTGTGGAGGGGGTTCAGACAGGTGGTCACCTTCATCGTCTCCACCTTGTCAACGGTCTCACGGGTGGTGTAGAGGGCTCCGCCCAAGTCGAGTGGGGGACGACCATTGGTGTAGTGGTCCTCGATAACCAGATACTGCACTTCCTCGGCATTCACGAAGGGGGCTGTGAAGGTATGCTTCTCTGTCTCGATATAGTCGTTGTCCTCGAAGTCATCGGCCGCCAACATCTCCTTCACCTTCTCGTGGGGACGAGGGGTGATCTTGTCAATCATCGACCAGGGGAAGGTGATTTTTGTTTCGTCCTTCAGGTAGTCGAGGAAAGCCTTTTCCACCAGACCATCAGCGACCCAACGCTCGGCATAGGCGAAGACACCAGCCTTCACTTTGTCGCCGTTGTGCGAGCAGTTGTCCATGCTCTGCACGGTCAGAGGCAACTGACCGGCCTGCCAGCGCTCATAGAGCAGGGCGCAGACCTTACCCATCGCAAACAGAGGTTTCAGACCCCGTGCGAGGTCGGCCTCGTTATAGGTGTAGCCCTTCTCCGTGATGGTAAAGGAAATCATCTGAAGACTCGGATTCTTGAAGATCTCCACCAGACGGTTCCAGTCAGGGAACTGCGGGTCTGCCTTCAAAGCCTCTGTGACGCTGGCGATGACCTTTTTCTCGATGGTACCTGTGGATTGCAGGCTCACCAGGAGCGAGAGGTTATTGTACGGGGTATATGCCTTGTCGATGACCTCGAAGTCGAAGGTCTCGGCCACGATGACACCACGGTCGTATTTGCCCGTGTTCAGGGCATCGTTGAGGATCGCTGCCGGGAAGGCACGGAAGATATTACCGCCCCCGAAGTGTACCCAGGTGGGTTCCTTGGCGGTCTTTTCGCGAACTTTTTCAATGTCAAACTTGGGGAGTTGGTAGCCTTTTGCTTCCCACTCTGCGGGATTAAAATTCCCATTAAATATATCATTCAGTTTCATATTAATCAAAGAATCCTGGTTGTTTGTATTCAATTCCTAACTCACGATCGACGGTGGCGAGGATGCCCTGTACCTGTCCGAGGGCGAACATACGACCTAAGAGCGTGTAGCCTGCATTGTGGCCATGCGAAGACTCATCCATGATACCACCAGGCTGGTCGGTGAAGGTCATGCCATGATCCACACGCATGGGCAACTCCGGGTTGGTCTGTTCGAAGATACGGCAGAGTTCGATAAGGTCTGCACGTCCTCCCAGATGTGAAGCCTCGGTGAAGTCGCCATTGGGGAAGATATGGCAGGAACGCAGATGAACGAAATGCGTGCGTGAGGCAAATTTCTTAGCCATCTCCACCACATTGTTATAGGCCCCTGCTGAGAGTGAACCTGCACAGAAGGTCAGGCCATTGTGTTTGTTGGGTACAGCATCGAGGAACCACTGGATATCCTCTTCGGTGCGTACGATACGGGGCAGACCGAGGATCTCGATGGGGGGATCATCCGGGTGCACGCACATATTCATATTGTATTCCTCGCAGGTGGGCATGATGGCCTCGAGGAAGTACTTCATGTTCTCACGCAGTTGTGCCTTGTCGATGCCCTTATAGAGATCAAGGAAGTCACGGAACTTCTGGATGGGTGCCTCGTCGTTCTCGCTGAAGTTGCCCGAGACAAAGCCCTGTGTCTTGATGATGATGTTCTCTACGAGTTTGTGTTCCTTTTCTGGCGTCATGGTCTTGGCCAGTTCATCACACTCAGCCAGGACATTGCGTCCCTGACCCACACCAGCGGGGAACACGAACTGCGCCCATTCCTCACGGGCTCCTTCGCGCTTCAGGATATAAATATCGAAGTAGGCAAACTCAGCATAGTTGAAGTAGAGGTTGGTGGAGCCGTTGGGATTCGTATGCAAGAGATCCGTACGTGCCCAGTCGAGTACCGGCATGAAGTTGTAGCAGATGCAGTGGATGCCCTCTGCCGAGAGGTTGCGCAAGGACTCCTTGTAGACCTCAATCTGGTGGTCACGATCAGGACCGCCATATTTGATGGTCTCCACCACAGGCAGGGATTCCACCACGCTCCAGCGCATGCCATAACTTTCGATATACTCGCGCAGGTCACGGATCTTTTCCCGTGTCCACACCTCGCCGAGGGGTACATCATGCAAAGCAGTGACGATGCCCTCGACACCAATTTGTCTTAACATGGCAAGGGTAATCTTGTCCTTCTTGCCAAACCATCTCCATGTTCTTTCCATAATTCAGCGTTTATTTCTCTTTTTGGATGTTGAATTCTTTTTGGATGTTGTCTGTTTTTTGGGTTGCGGTTTTCCCATGATGAGTTGACGGAAGTCCACCTTCGACTGTTTCTGCAGGGTCTCCGGCGTGTAGACCGGACGACTCTCATTGCCATAGCGGTCTACGGCTGTCACAGCGTAGTTCAGGGCCCTTCCACCATGGGGCACGTTCAACGACTCTCCCCGCAGACGTATCGCCACCAGATTTTCCGGTTTGTCGGTATTGACCGGATAGTCGGTCGAGGCATAGACATGATAGAGGAGGTAGTCGCCACCCGAGAGATCCCGGGCTCCACGCCATACCAGTCGGTCAGTCGTCATGCCCCGTTGGATATCCAACTGTGTGGGTTTCAGGGGCGCCTGTTTTCCCACCCATGTCATCGGTGGCACCAGGGCAGGGGAGACATTAAAGTCTTTGGTGAAGGAATAGATGCCTTTCGTATTGTCAGTGAAGAACTTACTACGGAAGAACGTACACCCGAGTTCCAGTTCACGAAGCACGTTCATCTCCCGTTGGATGACGCTCAGATCCCAGTTTTTCTCCTTCGGATGCAACATATAGACCGCCAGTCCCGGGGCCACGATACGCCCGTAGGCATACTCCTTCCAGTTGACGGCAAAGGGATAGAAATGATTCCCCTGGAAATACATCATCGGGAAGAGCGCGTCCATCAGTCCGTCGCGCATCCAGCCCTGTGCATCCTGACACACCGTGGTGTTGGCATTCCACCCACTGCTCTTATAACGGGGCAGGTCGTCGTATTTGCCGATGGGTGAGCACGACACCTTCACCCAGGCTTTCTCGCCTTTGACAGCGCGGTTGATCTTCCGGACAATGTCCGTGATATATTGGCGTCCCTGGGAGCGTGACACCTTCAGTTTCCAGGTCTCCGGATAACGGATATAGTCGAGATGGATGCCATCGACATCATAACGGCGCGTCACCTCCCTACAGAACCTCGCCAGATAGTCGCCTGTCTCCGGTTTCTCAGGATTCATATAGCCTTCCTCACCAATCTTCACGATGAGTTTGGGCAGTTTCTTACGGATCTGTTGACAGCCATAGGTGTTCCATTTCCCCACAGGGATGGTCACAATCCACGCATGACACTCCATGCCCCGTTTGTGACACTCGTCGATACAGAACTGCAGGGCATCATAGCCGGGTGAGTTACCGGCCTTACCCGTCATACAGACGTCCCAGGGTTCCATGTCAGAAGGGAATACCGTGGTGGCCCTGACACGTGCCTGAAACAGGATGGTGTTGATGTTCGCCTTCTGTAACTGGTCGAGGATCTGGGTGAGTTCCTGTTTCTGTGTCACGCTGCTATGCGAACGGGGCCAGTCGATGCCGCCAATGGTGGTCAACCACACCGCCCTGACCTCATGTTTGGGTGACGGTGCCTGCAATTGTTTGGGCTTCGCCTGCGTGGGGAGCGTCAGGATTAATAGGAGAAATAATTGTATAATCGTTTTCAAAATAATGTCTTTTTGATGAATTTTGGTGCAAAGATACAAAAAAAGCCACAGATTTCACAGATTATCGCAGATTATTTGTAATTTTGCCATGAAAATAAAGCATTAAACGATTAACAACTATGATTTCATTTCTTTTGAGTCTTGTGGCTCTTGTGTTGGGTTATCTGCTCTACGGACGGTTCGTGGAACGCGTCTTCGGACCAGATGACCGTGTGACGCCTGCTGTGGCGAAAGCCGACGGCGTAGACTTTATGGTGCTTCCTTCGTGGAAGATTTTTATGATTCAGTTCCTGAACATCGCTGGTACGGGTCCCATCTTCGGTGCTATCATGGGTGCCAAGTTCGGTCCTGTGGCCTATCTGTGGATTGTCTTCGGCTGTATCTTCGCCGGAGCCGTCCATGACTACCTGAGTGGTATGCTCTCCATGCGTCACGACGGAGCCGGACTGCCAGAACTAATTGGCCGTTACTTGGGCAAGACCACGAAGGGTATCATGCTGGTATTTACCGTGCTGTTGCTCATCATGGTGGGAACGGTGTTTGTATATTCGCCTGCGGAGATTCTGCATTCCATCGGTGGTGAGTCCATCATGTGGGTGATCATCATCTTCTGCTATTACATCATTGCCACGATGCTGCCCATCGACAAGATCATCGGAAAAGTATATCCCTTGTTTGCCTTCTCGCTGTTGTTTATGGCTGGTGCCCTGATGGTATGGTTGTTTATCCACTGGCCCACATTGCCAGAGTTGTGGACAAACCTCTACAATATGGGAGCCGCCGCCGAGCCAGAGACGTGGAAGGATGCCATCTTCCCGGCATTGTTTATCACGGTGGCCTGTGGTGCCATCTCCGGCTTCCACGCCACACAGAGTCCGTTGATGGCCCGTTGCGTGAAGAGTGAGAAGATGGGGCGTCCGATCTTCTACGGTGCCATGATCACCGAGGGTGTGGTGGCCCTCATCTGGGCTACCGTCGCTGCCTGGTTCTTCTATGGCGATCCTGCCCCTGGCTATACCCTTATCGAGCAGGCCACGAAAGGTTTCTATACCTCGGCACCTGCTGTCGTGAATTTGGTATGTAACGACTGGTTGGGTGTGGCAGGTGCCATCCTCGCCATGTTGGGTGTGGTGGCAGCACCTATCACCTCTGGTGATACCGCCTTCCGTAGTGCCCGTCTGATTGTGGCTGAGTGGCTCAAACTCGACCAGCGTCCCATCGTCAAACGCCTGATGATCTGTATTCCATTGTTTGCCGTTTCCATCGCCATGTTGATCTGGCAGATAGAGAATCCTGACGGTTTCAATACCATCTGGCAATACTTCGGTTGGAGTAACCAGACCCTGGCTGTGTTTACCCTGTGGACGCTGACGGTCTATCTGGTGCGCAACAAGAAATGTTTCTGGATTGCACTGATTCCAGCACTCTTTATGACGACCGTTTGCTCTACCTATTTCTTCGTCTCGAAGCAGATGCTGGGACTGCCCGAAACAGTGGCCTATGGCTTTGGCATCGCCTGCCTCATTGTGGCCATCGTCTGGTTCGGCCTATGGTACAGGAGAGAAGTGAGAAGTGAAAAGTGAGAAGTGAAAAGTAAAAAGTGATAGTATATGTTAAGTGTTGAAGAACTCGTTGACAGACTGATTGATCTGTCGTTTGCAGAAGATATTGGCGATGGTGACCACACCACGTTGTGTTGTATCCCCGAGGATGCGATGGGTAAGTCGCATCTGCTTATCAAGGAAGACGGTATTCTGGCAGGTGTGAAGATTGCCAAGGAAGTGTTCCGTCGTTTCGACCCCACCATGCAGGTGGAGGTGCTGATGGGTGACGGTTCACGGGTGAAGAAAGGCGATATCGCCATGATAGTGACTGGTAAGGTGCGTTCCCTGTTGCAGACAGAGCGTCTGATGCTGAACATCATGCAGCGTATGAGTGGCATCGCCACGATGACCGATAAGTATGTGCAGCGTCTGAAGGGCACCCATACCCGCGTGCTCGACACCCGTAAGACCACCCCAGGCATGCGTATGCTGGAAAAGCAGGCCGTGAAGATCGGAGGTGGTTGTAACCATCGTATCGGACTCTTCGATATGATCCTGTTGAAGGACAACCACGTCGACTTTGCCGGAGGCATCACCAATGCCATCGACCGTTGTCATCAGTATCTGAAAGCGAAAGGTCTCGACTTGAAGATTGAGATTGAGGTGCGCAACTTCGATGAACTTCAACAGGTGTTGGATCACGGTGGTGTGAACCGTATCATGCTCGACAATTTCAGTGTGCTTGACACCAAGAAGGCTGTGGAACTGATTGGCGGACGCTACGAGACAGAGTCGAGTGGGGGAATCACCTTCGATACCATCCGTGACTATGCCGAACAGGGTGTGGACTTTGTTTCTGTCGGTGCCCTCACGCACTCCGTGAAGGGACTGGACATGTCGTTTAAAGCATGCGATTGAAAAAATGAAGAAATGAAAGAATGAAAAAGTTATTGTTATTGTTGATAGCCATTCAATGTTCAATGTTCAATGTTCAATGGTCCATGGCATGTACTAACTTCATCGTGGGCAAGCAGGCCAGTGCGGATGGTTCTGTGTTCGTCACTTATAATGCCGACTCCTATGGTGCTTTCATGCCCCTGTATCATTATCCTGCTGCCAAGCACCAGCCAGGTGACATGCGGAAGGTGTATGAGTGGGATACGAACAAATACTTAGGGGAGATTGCTGAGGTTCCGGAGACATGGAATGTCATTGGCAACACCAACGAATGGCAGGTCACCATCGGGGAGACCACCTTCGGAGGGCGTGAGGAGATGGTGGATTCCACAGGTATCATCGACTACGGTTCCCTGATCTATATCACCCTCCAGCGTGCCAAGACCGCCCGTGAGGCTTTGCAGATCATGACCGCGCTTGTGGAGCAGTACGGCTATTGTTCCGAGGGCGAGACCTTCTCCGTGGCTGACAAGGACGAAGCGTGGATGTTGGAGATGATGGGTTGTGGGCCAGACCGTACCAAGGAGGCAGGGCGCACTGTCTGGGTGGCTGTCCGCATCCCCGATGATGCTATCGCAGCGCATGCCAACCAGAGTCGCATCACGCATTTCCTCGATGGGCGCTATACATCCGTCAAGATGAAAGACCTGTTGAAGAAGTATCCCAATGCTGGTAAGAAACCCGTGCCCAACCTCGTCTGCTATTCAGATAATATAATAAGGTACGCACGCACGATGGGGTGGTTTGACGGCAAGGATGCAGATTTCTCCTATAATGCCGCTTATGCAGAGCCAGATTTCTCGGGGCGTCGTTATTGCGAAGCCCGCGTGTGGAGTTTCTTCAACCGTTATGCCGATGATTTCTCAGCGTATGTGCCTTATGCTGCCGGTATCGAACAAGATGCCAAGGCCATGCCCCTCTGGATTATCCCCAACAAAAAAGTCACGCTTCAGGATCTGCGTGATGCCATGCGCGACCATTATGAAGGTACTCCCTTCGCTCTTGACACAAAGGGGGATATCGGTGGTGGTATCTTCGAGATGCCCTATCGTCTTTCTCCACTGTCGTTCAAACTCGATGGCAAGGAATATTTCAACGAGCGTCCCATCTCCACCTTCCAGACCGCCTGGTCGTTCATCTCACAGATGCGCAGTACTTTGCCCCGTGAGGTTGGCTGTTGTTTCTGGTTTGGCAATGATGATGGCAACATGGTGGCCTATACGCCGATGTACGCTTGTATGACGCGAGTACCAAAATGTTTCTCCGGTGAGGGGGCAGATGATGTCACCTTCTCGATGGACAATGCCTACTGGGTGTGCAACTGGGTGAGTAACATGGTCTATCCCCGTTATTCCATGATGTTCCCCACCTTGCAGGCTGTGCGCGACTCCCTGGATCAGTCCTACGACCGTCTTCAGCCTCAGATTGAGGTACAGGCACTGGCCCTTGAAGGTGACGCCCGAGTACGATTCCTCACCAATTACAGTTGTCAGAAGGGCGACGAGATGATAGCCCGTTGGCAGCAGTTGGCCTTCCATCTGATTGTGAAGTATAACGACATGGTGGTGAAGCCCACTGACGACAATGGCATGTTTAAGCGCAATAAGTATGGTGTCGGTGAACGCGTCCAGCGCCCTGGTTATCCTGAGAGGTTCGCCCGCGAACTCATTAAGGAGACAGGTGACAAGTTTGCGGTTCCCCAAAAGAAGAAATAAAGAAACGACATAAAACAAGAAAGAGGTGTCCTCGCGGATACCTCTTTCTTTATGAACAAATATTCCTTATTTATGGGATAGGTGATTACTCACCCTTTTCCATCTTTGCTTTCAACTCAGCGAGCACGTCGATGTCGCCCAGTGTAGTGCTGGCAGCCACGTTCTCAATCTTCGGTGTCTCATCCTTCTTGGCGCGTGGAGCAGCCTTCTTGGCAGCAGCAGCGGCAGCCTTCTTCTCCTCACGGGCGGGATCCTCGAAGGTACGGCTGTGAGAGAGGATGATACGCTTGCTGTCCTTGTTGAACTCAATCACCTTGAAGGGCAGTGTCTCACCGGCCTGAGCCTGTGTGCCATCCTCCTTCTGCAGGTGCTTCGGCGTAGCAAACCCTTCCACGTTCTCGTCGAGGGCCACCACAGCACCCTTCTCCATGAGTTCGGTAATCTTACCCTCGTGGATAGAGCCAACGGTGAACTTCTCCTCGAACACATCCCAAGGATTGTCCTCGAGTTGCTTGTGACCGAGAGAAAGACGACGATTCTCCTTGTCGATGTCGAGCACGATGACCTCGATCTCTGCGCCCACCTGTGTGAACTCTGAGGGGTGCTTCACCTTCTTGGTCCAACTCAGGTCGCTGATGTGGATCAGACCGTCAACACCCTCTTCCAGTTCTACGAATACACCGAAGTTGGTGAAGTTGCGAACCTTGGCAGTGTGCTTGCTGCCCACAGGATACTTGGCCTCGATATTCTCCCAGGGATCCTCGCGGAGTTGCTTGATACCGAGAGACATCTTACGCTCGTCGCGGTCGAGGGTCAGGATGACAGCCTCTACCTCCTCGCCAACCTTCAGGAACTCCTGAGCGCTGCGGAGGTGCTGACTCCAAGACATCTCGCTGACGTGGATCAGACCCTCAACACCAGGCTGAACCTCTACGAATGCACCGTAGTCGGCAATCACGACAACCTTACCCTTCACGTGGTCACCCACCTTGAGGTTAGCATCCAGAGCATCCCAAGGATGCGGTGTGAGTTGCTTCAGACCGAGGGCGATACGACGCTTCTCGTCGTCGAAGTCGAGGATCACCACATTGATCTTCTGGTCGAGTTCCACCACCTTGTGAGGATCGTCTACGCGACCCCAAGAGAGGTCTGTGATATGGATCAGTCCGTCCACACCGCCGAGGTCGACGAATACACCGTAGGTCGTGATATTCTTGACAGTACCCTCGAGGATCTGTCCCTTCTCCAGGCGACCGATGATCTCCTTCTTCTGGGCCTCGAGTTCCTGTTCGATGAGAGCCTTGTGAGACACAACGACATTGCGGAACTCCTGGTTGATCTTCACAATCTTGAACTCCATGGTCTTGCCCACGAACTGGTCGTAGTCGCGTATGGGATGAACGTCAATCTGGCTTCCGGGCAGGAATGCCTCGATACCAAACACGTCAACAATCATACCACCCTTGGTACGACACTTGATGAAGCCCTGAACCACCTCCTCTGCATCGAGGGCGGCGTTCACACGGTCCCAAGACTTGCTCAGGCGAGCCTTCTTGTGAGAGAGAATCAGTTGACCTTTCTTGTCCTCTGCGCTCTCTACATAAACTTCTACTACGTCACCGATCTTCAGGTCAGGATTGTAGCGGAATTCTGATGCGGGGATGATACCGTCGCTCTTGTAACCGATGTTTACGACCACTTCTTTCTTGTCGAAACTGATGACCTTACCGTCAACCACCTGATGGTCGGCTACCTTGTTCAGGGTTTCGTCGTACGCTTTGTCAAGGGCTTCCTTGTTAACACCTGCGCTGGTGCCATTCTCGAACTCTTCCCAGTCGAAGTCCTGTAACGGCTGTACGTTCTTTGTTAAATCTGACATAAAAAACTTTTTGCCCCTCGTTTGTTGTCGGGGCGGGGTCTGAACAGACGTTTATCAGACCATCTTTAAAGGGTTAATAATCAATAGGAGCAAGCGCCTGTTCCGGCCCCTACGACCCCTTTAGGGGTCAAAAACGGGTGCAAAGGTACTGCTTTTTAAGTGAAAAGTGAAAAGTGAAAAGTGAATAATTAACGGTTTTAGGAAAGATTAACAAAAAGAGGGCAAATTCTCACGAACTTGCCCTCCTATCATAAACAATACTGTTTTCTACATTATATAACTTTAAGTGTGTTGGTCAAATGATTCCCTGTGGTCATCATACGATGCCCTGAGCCATCATGGCCTTTGCAACCTTCATGAAGCCGGCCACGTTGGCACCCTTCACGTAGTTGATGTAGCCATCCTTCTCAGTACCATACTTCACGCAGTTCTCGTGAATGTCGTTCATGATGCGCTTCAGGTAGTTGTCTACCTCCTCAGCCGTCCATGACAGACGCTCAGAGTTCTGTGACATCTCGAGACCTGATACAGACACACCACCGGCGTTAGAAGCCTTACCCGGAGAGTAGAGGATCTTGGCATCCTGGAAGATCTTGATAGCCTCAGGCAGTGAAGGCATGTTAGCACCCTCAGCCACAGCAATCACACCATTCTTCACGAGGGCAGCAGCCTCGTCACCGTTGATCTCGTTCTGGGTAGCGCAAGGCAGGGCGATATCAGCCTTCTCGTACCAAGGACGCTTGCCCTCGAAGTACTTGGCTGTGGGATACTCCTGAACATACTCCTTGATACGTCCGCGCTCCACGTTCTTCAACTCCATGATATAGTCGAGTTTTGCACGATCGATACCATCGGGATCGTAGATGTAACCGTCAGAGTCAGACATGGTCATAGGAATAGCACCGAGTTGCAGACACTTCTCGGCGGCATACTGGGCCACGTTACCGGCACCAGAGATCAGCACCTTCTTACCCTTGATATCGATGTTACGGGTAGCGAGCATCGAGCAGAGGAAGTATACGGTACCATAACCAGTAGCCTCAGGACGGATCAGTGAACCACCGAAGGGGATACCCTTACCAGTGAGCACACCCTGGAACTGATGGGTGAGTTTCTTGTACTGTCCGAACAGATAGCCAACCTCACGACCACCTACACCGATATCACCTGCGGGAACGTCCTCATCCGGACCAATCACGCGATAGAGTTCGTTCATGAATGCCTGGCAGAAGCGCATCACCTCAGCGTCGCTCTTACCACGGGGAGAGAAGTCAGAACCACCCTTGGCACCACCCATCGGCAGTGTGGTCAGAGAGTTCTTGAAAGTCTGCTCGAAAGCGAGGAACTTCAGGATACCGAGGTTCACGCTCTTGTGATAACGAAGACCGCCTTTGTACGGGCCAATGGCGTTGTTGTGCTGGATACGGTAACCCATGTTGGTCTGAACCTTACCCTGGTCGTCAACCCATGTGATACGGAACTCACACACTCTGTCGGGGATGCACAGACGCTCGATCAGGTTGGCCTTCTCGAACTCGGGGTGCTTGTTGTACTCCTCCTCGATGGTGGGAAGAACTTGAGAAACTGCCTGGATGTACTCCGGCTCATTGGGGAAGCGCTGCTTCAACTGCTCTACAACTTGTGCTGCATTCATAATCTTTTTACTTTTTTTGTTGTTTGTTATACAATTAATAAAAACTGGATGCAAAATTACATCAAAAATCTGAAATAACAAACATTTTATCAGTTTATTCTTTCAATTCGTATCTTTTTGTTACTTTATTGATATAAATCAAGACATTTCGTAATCTTTTGACAGGGAAAAAGAAAAGTCCCCTCCAAATCCATGATTTGAAGGGGACTCATTTGTCTTCCAAGTAGTCGATAGGGGAATCGAACCCCTATGCCAAGATTGAGAATCTTGTATCCTAACCATTAGATGAATCGACCATAATTTAAAAGAGCGCTCGCAGAGAAATCCCACCGGCTGCGGAAGGAGGGGGATTCGAACCCCCGGTACGGGAACCCGTACGGCAGTTTAGCAAACTGCTGGTTTCAGCCACTCACCCATCCTTCCAAAAGGAGGTTTTAAGCTTCAACCGTGGGGTTTTCTCCTTGATTGCGGGTGCAAAGGTACTACAATTTTCCGAAACCTCCAAATGTTTTGCCTACTTTTTTCGAAAAAAGTTATTTGAAGGCGATGATAGTCGTCAAATCCTTATCGAAATAGAAGGTACGCGACTGATTCAGGCTGTCTGCCCCATAGCGCATACGGATGTAGAGCAGGGTGGGAGAGGTGCGTTGGGTGGTGAAATGCACGTCCTTGAAAAGCGAGTCTTTCGTTGCATTCGTCTGAAGCACTTGTAGCAGTGAATCGCTGATCACTTTGGTGGAGTCGAGATCGGAGAACGAACTGATGTCGATCTTTTCTGTCGCATGTTCCTTCACGAAACTCTTGACCAGTTGTTTGGCTTCATACCGCTGCCCGCACGAGGCGAGCAGCAGTAACCCTATACTTATTAATAAAATATGTACGCGCGAAGATTTCATTTCTGCGGTATGTTTTTAAGTACATCGAGCAGGTGATCCCATACCATCTGTACGGTGGGGATGTGCAGACGCTCGTCGGGGGTATGTACAAAGCGCAGGGTAGGTCCGAAACTCACCATGTCGAGGTTGGGGTAGCGCTCCGAGAAAAGGCCGCACTCCAGTCCGGCATGGATGCCACGCATGATGGGTTCCTTGCCAAAGAGGCGCACGTAGGAGTCCCAGACAATCTTCTGCAGTTCACTGTTGGCCCTCATCTTCCAGGCAGGATAGCCGTCGCTGCTCTTTGCCTCAGCACCAGCCAGTTCGAAGACTGCCTGGATGGTGGCGCACATATTGTCGAGGTTTGACATCACATTACTGCGCTGACTACTCAGGATATCGATGGCATCCTCGCTTGTATGTACGCTGGCGATATTGCTTGATGTCTCCACCATACCTCCCAGGGCCTCGTCCTGACAGATGGCATAGATGCCATTGTCGACTGCCTGCAAGGCCCAGATGAAGTGCTTGGCAACTGCGGGATCGATGACAGGCTCAGCATCGGTGCTCTCCATATTCCATACCATCTGCGTATCCGTCACATGGAACTCATCCTCCACCTCCGAGGCAAACACGTTCCAGTCGGCCCGGATATTTTCCTTGAGATCATTGGGAACGGCTATCACAAAGTAACCATCGCGGGGGATGGCATTGTGCAGTTTGCCACTATGGAACTGTGCCAGAGAGATGCCCTCATAGCGTTTCATCTCCTGGAACAGGAAACGGCCCAGCAGTTTGATGGCATTGGCGCGCTTCTTATTGATGTCGTCGCCAGAGTGTCCGCCTACGAGTCCTTTCAACGAACCCTTGATGAAGAAAGTACCTGCAGCAGCGGCCTGACGCTGGAAGGTGAACTTGGCCTGGGTGTTACGACCACCGGCACAGGAGACGAATATCTCACCCTCATCCTCCGAGTCGAGGTTGATGAGATAGTCGCCTGTCATAAAACCGGCCTTCATACCCTCTGCACCAGAGAGACCCGTCTCTTCATCGCGGGTAAAGACACACTCGATAGGACCGTGTTCAATATCATCGGATGCCAGGATGGCCAGTTCGATGGCACAACCGATACCATCGTCTGCTCCCAGGGTCGTTCCCTCGGCCGTCAACCACTCTCCATCCACATAGGTCTTGATGGCATCCTTATCGAAGTCGAACTCCACATCCACGAGTTTGTCGCACACCATATCCATGTGACTCTGCAGGATGACCGTCTTACACTTCTCCATGCCCTTGGTGGCAGGTTTGCGGATGATCACATTACCCGTCTCATCCACTTTGGTATCCAGTCCGTGGCTTTCGCCCCAGTTTTTCAGATAGGCAATCATCTTCTCCTCACGTTTCGAAGGACGCGGAATTTCGTTAATCTTCGCAAATTCAGCGAAGACAACAGTCGGTTTTAAGTCGTTTTTATTCATTATTAATGCTATTTTTGATTTTATTTTTGGTATATTGCGCTCTTATTCGTACCTTTGCAGCCGAATTGCAACTGCAAAAGTACAAAAAATGATTGAGACTCTGCTCATCTCCGCGTTAATAATTGCTATCGCGATGGTATTTTTCCTCGTGAGGGTGTTGTTGGTCAAGGGGGGCGAGTTTAAGTCCCAGCATATCCACGACTCTAAGGCGATGCGTGAGCGAGGTATCAACTGCGTGCTCGACCAAGATCGTGAAATGCGAAACAAGATCAATAATAAACGAACAAATAACAAATAATAGTTAAGATGAAAAAGTACATTTTCCCTGCACTCGCCATCGCAGCCATGATGGTATCGTGCAACAATTCCGCCCCGAAGATGGATGAGCAGCCTGCTGCAGATGCCTCCACCACGGGTATGAAGATTGCCTACGTAGAGGTAGACTCTCTGATGACGCAGTACACCTTTGCCAAGGACTACAGCGTCACACTCGAGAAGAAGTCGAACAATGCCCGTAATACCCTGAACCAGAAGGGTAACGCCCTACAGGCCGCTGTCAACAATTTCCAGCAGAAACTCAACAACAACGGTTTTCAGAGTCGTGAGCAGGCTGCCAGCGTGCAGAATGCCATCCAGCGTCAACAGAACGACCTGCAGGCCCTCCAGGCCCGTCTGGAGAACGAACTGGCCAGTGAGACCGCAAAGTTTAATGAGGCTTTGCGCGACTCGTTGAATAATTTCCTGAAGGCCTACAACAAGGACAAGAAATATGATATAATCCTCTCGAAGGTTGGTGACAATATTCTCTTTGCCGACAAGAAGTTCGACATCACACAGGATATCATCAACGGTCTGAACAAACGCTACAAGCCCGCTGCTGCCAAGAAGGCTGACGAGAAGAAAACTGACGAGAAGAAGGACGAAAAGAAATAATGGTTTTTCTATATGATAACAAAAAAGCGGCGCATCCATTCGGGTGCGCCGTTTACTTGTTATTACTTTATCACGACTTTTTTGCCATTGACGATATAGAGACCTCGGGGCAGGCCATCGAACGAGGTGGCAGACAACCGTACACCCTGGAGGGTGTAGATGCCCTTAGAGGCGTCCAGGGTCCTGTCGACCTCAATGTTGCCGATGCCAGCGGGATCACCGCCATTCAGACCACGTACAAAACCGGCATAGACATGCTTGCGGTAGAAGTTGGAATCCCATATACCTACCGGTTCGCCACCACGCCATCCGCTACTGGAGGGAGAATCGTTGGTACACCACTGACAGATGCCCCACTGTTGTTCGGGGGGGATGATGCGGAAATACTCCTTGAATATCCACTCGTAGAAATCGGCCATCTTCTTGTGCTCGGCTTCAGTCACCTGATCCGTCTTGATGGAACTTCCCCATCTGTTGCTTCCGCGGACATATCCCATGTCGAGTTCCGAAACACGGCAGAGTTTTCCACTTGCGGCAATCACCTCAAACATCTTGGTGATGTGCTCTTTGATGCCCTTCATGATATTGGCATCTTCGAAGCAACTGATATGCATCTGTGTGCCGATGCCATCGATCTTCGTCACGCCATCGTCTTCCCATTTCTTGATCCATCCCACCAGACTCTTTACCTTCTTGTTGTTGTCCCAGTCGGACTCCAGATTGTAGTCGTTGATGAAGAGTTTGATGTCCTTGGGACCGTACTTACGGGCCAGGCGACAGGCTTGGCGTACGTACTCGAGGTCGCCCATGTAGTCCTGCCAGTAGAAAACATCACCACCGACATCCCATGTACCACTCTTGTAGCCATCGGAATGTTGCAGTTCGTAGTTACCCTGACCATCATCGCCACCACCAGAGATGGCCTCGTTAACGAGATCCCAGGCCTTCACCTTCCCATCGCAGGCCTCCATCATACCCTTGATCCACTTGTCCATGGCATAGACCAGGGTGTCGTGACGTTCCTCAGCCGTGAGAGGGATGGTCTTGTCGGACGTATAGCCCTCGAACTTGATTTTCCGGATATAGATGTCACCGACAAAGTCGCCGCACTGGAGCATGAAGAAACTGCTCTCTACGGCTGCCGTATAACTGACTTCCACATCCTGCCATTCTGTTGTGAAAGGAATATCGGGGTATTCTCCGTTGTTCCAGTCACCCAGTTTGCTGTGCAGATTACCTGCCTCTGTGCCTTTGACTGTTATCGTCATCTTATAGACCTGGCCAACCTTGGTGGGGATATCGGTCATGGCCAGGAACTGTACGTCCCAGGAGTTGGTATTCTTCTTAGTACAATGCACGTTGAGACCGTCGTTGGCATCATAATTAAAGGAATAGCCGTATTGGCTCTCATCTGAATGCCAGCCTACACTTTTGTCTTTGCGGAAATCCTTGCCGGCAACCTCTGACCATACCTCTCCGGCAGAAGGATCCGGTTTATCGGCGAGGAGTTTTTTCATCCATCCGATGGGCTGCTGAGAGTGCCAGGCGAGGGTGTGGCCATAGACATTGAGACCAGCCTCTGTGGCTGTATTCACATAGTTCTTCACCGTGTTGAAATTCATGTTACCATTGCCATCCACGCAACTTGCCATCTTCATGGCGTTGCCTGCAACGGTCTCGGTGAAGTTGGCATTGGTCATCTTATAGACCGTAGATTTCTTGAGATAGTCATTGACAGTAGTACCTGCACCAAGTTTGAAGTTGGGGTATTTGGCATAATCGATGTAGTCTTTGAGAGCCAGATACTCATCCAAGTATCGGTAGTCGTCGTTGTTGGGCTTACCCAACTCATATTTTTCCTGTTGTGCCATAGCCAAACTCGAAAGACCGGCTATCAGCAATAATAAGTATATTCTCTTCATTGTTTTAATTTCAATTAAACAGAAAAGGTTAATATAATTTGAAAGGAAAAGGGAGCATCCCATGCGGATGCTCTCTTTGGTATGAAAGGTAGTCTGGAGCGAGAAACTCCAGACTACACTGTTTGCAGATTAATCTTCCCAATTCTCCTGGGTCTTGCGAACGTAGCTCTTGTAGCGGATCTGGGCCATCTTCTGAGCCTCGGCGAAGAGCTCTTCAGCCTCGTTGGGATAAGCCTTCTTCACAGACAGGTAACGAACCTCACCGAGCAGGAAGTCGTGGAAGTTCTCCCAGTTGGGCTCCTTGGAGTCGAGTGAGAACGGATTCTTGCCTTCCTCAGCGAGAGCGGGGTTGTAGCGCCACAGGTGCCAGTAACCGCACTCCACAGCCTTCTTCTCCTCAGCCTGGCTCTTACCCATACCGCCCTTGGCCTTCAGACCGTGGTTGATACAAGGAGCGTAGGCGATGATGATGGAAGGTCCGTGCCAAGCCTCAGCCTCGCGGATAGCCTTGAGGGTCTGTGCGTGGTCAGCGCCCATTGCAATCTGAGCAACGTATACATAACCGTAGGTGGTAGCAATCATACCCAGATCCTTCTTGCGGATGCGCTTACCCTGAGCAGCAAACTGAGCGATGGCACCAAGCGGCGTAGCCTTAGAGGCCTGACCACCGGTGTTAGAGTAAACCTCAGTATCGAGCACGAGGATGTTCACGTCCTCACCGCTGGCAATCACGTGGTCGAGACCGCCGTAGCCGATGTCGTAAGAAGCACCGTCGCCACCGATGATCCACTGTGAACGCTTCACGAGGTAGTGGTCGAGCGTCTGCAGCTCCTGGTTGACGGGGCAGCCGGCAGCAGCGGCAGCACGGATGGCAGCACGCAACTTCGGAGCAATCTCCTTGGTCTTGTCGGCATCGTCCTTGTTGTCAATCCACTCCTTAGCCAGAGCCTTGTACTCCTCAGAAGCCTGGGGAGCCTCGCAAGCCTCCTGGAGCAGCTTGGCCACGCGCTCCTTCATCTTCTTGTTACCGAGAGCCATACCGAGACCGAACTCGCAGAAGTCCTCGAACAGAGAGTTGTTGAAGCAGGGACCTTGACCCTTCTCGTTCTTGGTGTAAGGCGTAGAGGGGATAGAAGCCGAGTAGATAGACGAGCAACCGGTAGCGTTGGCAATCATCTGACGATCACCGAACAGCTGGCTGATGAGCTTCACGTAAGGAGTCTCACCGCAACCCGAGCAAGCGCCCGAGAACTCGAACAGCGGCTGAGCGAACTGCGAGTTCTTGACGTTCGAGCGGATGTCGACGAGGTTCTGCTTCGAGGGTACCTTAACAAGCTTGTCCCAGTCGGCAGCCATCTTCTTCATGTCGGCAGCATCGGGGTTGAACGGAACCATGGTGAGGGCCTTGCCCAGCTTCGGGTTGCCAGGGCAGATGTCGGCGCAGTTGCCGCAACCCAGACAGTCGAGCACAGAGGGCTCGATGACGAAGTGCATGCCCTTCATGGCGGCAGGAGCCTTCATCTCGAGGGTCTCTAAGCCGTCGAAGCCAGCCAGTTCCTCGTCGGTCAGGACGAACGGACGGATGGCAGCGTGAGGACAGATGTAAGCACACTGGTTACACTGGATACAGTTGTCCTTGTTCCAAGCGGGAACGAAGGCCTCCACACCACGCTTCTCGTAGGCAGCGGTACCAACCATCCAAGAACCATCGACGGTGTTATGCTTCACGAAGTCAGAAACCTTCAGCAGGTCACCAGCCTGAGCGTTCATAGGACGAACCAGTTCCTTCACGAATGCGGGAGCGTTGTCAGTCTTCTCAGGATCGTCTGGCAGGTTAGCCCACTCGGGCTTCACCTCAAACTTCTTGAACTCACCACCGCGATCGATAGCAGCGTAGTTCTTGTCGACCACATCCTGACCCTTGGCACCATAAGACTTCAGGGCAGCGGCCTTCATCTTCTCAACAGCGAGTTCTACGGGAATCACCTCAGTGATACGGAAGAATGCAGACTGCAGAATGGTGTTGGTGCGGTTGCCCAGACCAATCTCCTGTGCAATCTTGGTAGCGTTGATGGTATAGACCGTGATGTTGTTCTGTGCGAAGAAACGCTTCACCTTGTTAGGCATGAACTTCTCCAACTCAGCATCGTCGAAGATGGTGTTCAGCAGGAACGTACCGTTCTTCTGCAGACCACGTGTCACGTCGTACATGTGGAGGTAAGCCTGAACGTGGCAAGCCACGAAGTTAGGTGTGGTTACCAAATATGTGCTGCGGATAGGCGTGTCACCGAAACGCAGGTGAGAGCAGGTGAAACCTCCCGACTTCTTGGAGTCGTAAGAGAAGTAAGCCTGGCAGTACTTGTCAGTGTTGTCACCAATGATCTTAACTGAGTTCTTGTTGGCACCTACGGTACCATCAGCACCCAGACCGTAGAACTTAGCCTGGAACATGCCAGCACCGCCGAGGGCGATCTCCTCAACCTCAGGCAGAGAGGTGAAGGTCACATCGTCAACGATACCAATGGTGAAGTGGTTCTTCGGCTCGGGCATAGCGAGGTTGTTGAACACGCTGATGATCTGAGCAGGTGTGGTGTCGTGAGAGCCAAGACCATAACGGCCACCCACGATGACAGGACGGTTCTCCTGATCGTAGAAAGCATCCTTGACATCCATATACAGAGGCTCACCGGTAGCACCGGGTTCCTTCGTACGGTCGAGCACGGCAATCTTCTTCACGCTCTTGGGAACAGCAGCGAGCAGGTGCTTCACGCTGAACGGACGATAGAGGTGCACAGAGATCATACCCACCTTCTGACCCTGACCATTCAGGTAGTCGATAGCCTCGCGGGCAGCATCGGTGGCAGAACCCATCAGGATGATCATGCGGTCGGCATCCTTGGCACCATAGTAAGAGAAGAGGTGATACTCACGACCAGTGATCTTAGAGAGTTCGCCCAGATACTTCTCAACGACCTCAGGCACTGCATCGTAGTAAGGATTACAAGCCTCACGGTGTGTGAAGAAGGTCTCGGGGTTCTCAGCGGTACCACGGGTGATAGGACGCTCAGGGCTCATAGCACGATCGCGGAAACGCTTGATGTACTCTTCCTTCACGAGAGGACGGACATCCTCCTGGTCGAGCAACTCAATCTTGTGATACTCGTGAGAGGTGCGGAAACCATCGAAGAAGTTCACGAACGGTACGCATGTCTCGAGAGATGCCAGGTGAGCAGCAGCGGTCATATCCATCACTTCCTGTACAGAACCCTCGCAGAGCATTGCAAAACCAGTCTGGCGGCAAGCCATCACATCCTGATGGTCACCGAAGATACAGAGTGAGTGAGAAGCCAGCGTACGGGCAGAAACGTCGAACACGCAGGGAATCAACTCACCGGCGATCTTATACATGTTAGGAATCATCAGGAGCAGACCCTGAGAAGCAGTAAAAGTGGTGGTCAATGCACCAGCCTGCAGTGAACCGTGAACGGCACCGGCAGCACCAGCCTCTGACTGCATTTCCTGAACACTGACGGTCTGACCCCAGAGGTTCTTACGACCACGGGCGGCCCACTCGTCAACATGCTCCGCCATAGGCGAAGACGGGGTGATGGGGTAGATAGCGGCTACCTCCGAGAACATATAGCTCACGTGAGCCGCAGCCTCGTTACCATCACAGGTGATAAATTTCTTTTCTTTAGCCATTTGTTTAGAATGTATAAAATGTTAAACCTATATATTACTAATATAAAAAGCCTAGTAACCAAAGAGGGATCTGATTCCCTCGTCCGATCTCTGTGTTGTATCTTGCATAAACCACATCGTTCTGAATCTTCGTGCGCTGCATCTGCTGGGCATCCATGATACGGAATTTCAACTTACCGTCAACGAGATAGTCGCAGTCGCGACCTCCTGTGTTGACTTTATGATCCTTCCACATCGCATTGACGAAGAAGGTCTCCATGGCCTCCTGCTTCTCCACCTGAATGGGGTAAATGGCATAGAGCAGGTTGGAGTTGTGGAGCATCACCTTCGCAGGCTTCTTGGGGAAGTCCTCGCCAAGGGGATAGATGAGGTTCAGCAGACGGGCATCCGTGAGATACTTGATATAGTTCATCACGGTGGCACGACTGGTCTCGATGTCGTGGGCCAACTTACTCACGTTAGGTGCTTTCTTCGAACCGTCCTCTGCAATCTGATAGAAGAGTTTCTTGATCTTCGTGAGGTATTTCAGTTCGATCTGTTTGATGAGCAGGATATCTACTTCCGTCATCATGTTCATGGTCTTCAACAGGTTCTCGCTATAGTTACGATGCTCCTGGAAGAATGGATAGAAACCATGATGGATATAGTCCTGGAAATAGCGGTTGGGCGATGCCTTTGGCAGGATCTGTTTGATGATGTGTTCATGGTCGTTCATGATTTCCTCTAAGGAGTAAGGACGGAAATTGTTGTTCGTCAACAGGTTGATGAATTCACGGAAAGAAAAGCCTCTAAGGTTGTACGACTGTACGATGCCGTTGAGTTCCGGGTTCTCGTCCTTCAGACGCATCACACTGGAGCCCGTGAAGACAATCTTCAGGTTGGGGTAGAGGTCATAGCACTTTCGCAGTTCTGAACTCCATTCCGGATGCTTGAACACCTGGTCGATGAGCAGCGTGCGCCCTCCGTGATGATAAAAGTCTCCGGCAAAATCAGCGATACCATGTCCCTGAAAATAGAAGTTGTTCATGTTAATATACAGACACTGGCGGTCGTTGATATCAAACTTCTCTTTGGCATATTGCAGTAGGAAGGTGGTCTTTCCAATACCTCGTGTACCCTTGATACCGATGAGGCGGTCGCCCCAGTTGATCTCATCCATCAGGGTGCGACGAACGGGTGCGTTGGTATGCTCCACAAGGTATTTGTGTGTACGGAAAAAAGCCTCCATTTGCCTTGATTTGTTTTAAAACGTCTGCAAAGGTACACAATTTCCCTCAAATTGCAAAGTCTGAATTGCAAAATCTTGCTAAAAAGAGTGCTTTTTCTTATTTAAGACAAGAAAAGGGGCTTTTGGGGCCCCTTTCTGGTTGTTTATTAGAATTTGTAGGCTACGTCGAACAAGAACCACCTGCCTTTTTGTGGGATGAGTCCTGTACTCGCACCACTCAATAAATATTTATTGTCAAACAGGTTATGGATGTTCAGCGCAAACTCGAACCTTCCCCAGGTGTAGTTGGCACCTATATCAATGAGGAAGTACGGGTCGATATCCTTCTTGTTGTAAATTCCCTCGTTCGCCTTTACCAGCATGTCTGCTAAAGTATCCCAAGTGATTTTATCTTCCGGAGAGATATCGATGGGGAGTCCGATATCATCGATTGGAGAACTCGGATATTTCATGTATATCGATTCCATGAATTCACCGATTCGATTGGAGACTTGTATTAACATCACATAATTGGTGATATCGTAATATTGTGTATGCTGCTTACTGTAATAACCAAGACGGGTATGCAGTTTGAGTTGTTTGGTGGCACGCCAGGTCAATACGGAATTGGCAGAGAACTCCGGTGTGTTGAGGGGATAGTCCATCGATTGATCATAAGTCATATACATGTGTGACTTCTGCCAGGACGAAGACAGATGGGCAGAGAAACGGGATCTCTCATAACTGCCGGAAAACTCTATACCATAGATATCACTTTTGGCATCGTTACTGTAGTCGAGCAGATTCATATGGATGTTATTGCGTGCCTTGTTATAGAAGGCGTTAATCTCGAAGTTCAGTCCCTTCGCCCATTGTGTGGCACCAAAGGTCAACTGATAAGAGTGCATCGTCTCTGGATCCAAGAGGGCTGATGCTTTTGTCACGCCAGCAAAAGCCTGGAGGAACACATTCGTCTTCCTATAATAGTATGGGGCATCGATATAGGCCTTGGAATAACTGAGTTTGACGTTCCATTTGGGCTGGACATAGATCAATGCCAATCGTGGTGAGAACTCCCTGATATTTGTCGAATCGAAACGGTGTTTGTAGTCGAAGCGCAGACCGGCATTGACGATGAATGATTTCCATTGGTGTTTCAACTGGACGTAGGTGTTGAAAGAGTTCTCATGACCCTTTCCAAGATCAGAGACGGGGATGGTCTCCGGCAGGTTCGTCTTGAAATTGTAGCCTAAGGTGTAACGTGCGTCTTCCATCTCGAAATAACTGTATTCCATACCGGCAGACAGCAGCCCCTTGTGATTCTTGTTGTTCAGGTAACTCCAATCGCCCTGGAACTTGGCACCGAACGTGTGCTCTTGTCCGTTCATGTATCTGGAATAGCCGCCTTCCGCATATTCCCGAAGGGTTTCCTGTGACGCTTCAGGGAGCGGGAGCAAATCTACGAAGCCGGGAATCTGTGTATCACTAATCACTTGATAGTGGGCCATGTCGCTGTTGTCGTAGGTAATACCGCCTTTGAGGTAGACATTATGTAACTGCTGCCCGTAATTGATTTCTGCATGGTGCGATGTTGTCGTGAAACTGGGACGGACACCATCGTATGTCTTGTATTTCTCAACGTCATAAGGCGCAAAGAGATAGGTCATTGTCATTGGCGACTGTATCTGTGAGAACTGTGTGTTGTAGAGGAATTTCAGGTTCTTGAATTTGAGGGAAATACCATAGTCGTACGATGGCTTGTTGCCGATACCGCCGATAGTGATGTCGCCTTCGTGGGCATACAAAGCGGGCAACGCAGACTGTTCCTTGGTGATAAATCTCTCTTCTCCTTTGGCTTTGTAGAAACTGCCCCATACCAGCAGGTCGAGGTCGAAGTATCTTTTACCAAAGAGCAGGTCTCCACGAAACTGGCCATGATTGCCGACACCAGCCTTCACCTTGACACCGTCGATGTCGGCACCCTGTTTCGTGATGAGGTTGACGACAGCCGTGAGCGACACACCGCCATAGAGCGATGAGGCAGGACCACGCAGCACCTCTATCTGCTTCAGTTTCTCAAGACTCATACTGAAGTCGGGGGCCGCGATATTGATACTGTAACTGTTCAGACGGTGTCCGTTCAACATGACGAGGATCTTCTCCTGTCCGTTGCTGTAGATGCCGCGCATACTGATATTGATATCGTCGTTGCAGTCGATGATGTTCATGCTGGGTACATAGATGGCCAGCACCTCCTGCAAGTTCCGTGCACCTGAGTTGCGAATCATCTCTTCGGTGATCAGGGTCGTAGGCACAGGCACCTCGTTCAGGTTCTCTGCCTGACTTGAGGCTGTGGTGATGGTGGCAGTAATGCCCGACCTAAGGTTCTCCACCATATCAATGAAGCGCTGGGGGTCTTGTGGCGAGGCGGTGTAGTAGGGATCCTCGTTCAGCAGGTTTCTGGTAGCCTCTTCGGCCCTCTTCACATCGTCGAGACTGAGGTGACAGAGTGCCATCAGGCGGAAGGCACTCTGGCGGACATTGCCACTGAAACTGTCCATATTGTCATTCAGGATAGACACGGCCTGCTCTACGCGTCCGATGTCGTATTCCCTCTCTGCTTCGTTGTAGATTTGTCGAACTGAACTGTCCTGCGCTTGCACTGAAAGTGCCGACAGGCAGACGATGATGGATATTAGATAAAACCTGATTCTCATTTTTCTTGCCCTTTCTTAAATATGATATGAGATAGATGCCATCAGCGACCGCCCCCTTTGGAAATGAGGAATATCCTGTATATTTGGACCACAGATATAATGGTCGGTATTGAGAATGTTCTCGCAGTCAAAAGAGACCTGTAAGCGTTGCTTGAAACAATATTTGATACCGAGATCGAATAGCATCTTCCCATCCACATAAAAGTCATCCTCCTCATTTAATTGGAAATTCAATTTCCTGCCTGTGTATATCGAATGACCGTAAACCTTGACTTCATGACTTTTACTCTGTACCAGTTTCCAGGCCCCATGGAGGTTGAGTGTGAAATGAGGCACACCATTGACCATATTCTTACTTGAATTATAGTAGAAATAACCTCCGTCTATGTCGTGACAGAAATAGGCGGAGATATAAGCGGAAAGTCGCTTGTAGTCGTATCTTGCTAAACCTTCTATACCCATATTTTTCAGATATCCAATATTCTTTCCTGCGACTTCAGAATCGTAGGGATTATCTCTTACTTGCCAACTTAACAGGTTGCTGTATTTGTTGTAAAAAAGGTTCACTTCATAATGAAGATGCATTGGGGATATTGTTCCCATTGTTGTCAGTTGAATGGCTGACAGATGTTGGGGATCCATGGTAAAATCTCTTCCACCAGAAAGGGTACGAAAGTAATAAGACAGGTCGGCGAAGGCTTCAGAATACGATAATTTAAGGCTGAACCTGTCGTGGGGTACATACATCAGTGCCAGTCGTGGAGAAAAAGTCCTGACCACATCTTCTTTATGACGGTATTTCAAATCGTAACGGAAACCGGTATTTAAAATTAGTTTGGGCACGAAATAGTGCTTACCCTGCATAAAGAAGGAGAGGTTTTTTTCATTGCCGTTTTCATAGGAATCACTATTTAAATAACCAGTCCCGATCTCGCGGAAATTTTTACCATTTATTACGGTGTTTGACAACAACTTAAATTGCTCATATTGTATACCTGCCAGGCCATTTCCCTTCATCTTGCCAATCGTATAATTGGCACTGGCTTTGAAGAAGCCCCCTATCGTACGCTCCTTACTTTGTTTGTAATCAAAATTGCCTAAATATGCTGTTCCATAAAGAATGACGTTGCCATTTTCGTCGTAGGTGTAATTCCAGTCATCATCAAAAACTGGTTGTATTCTATAGACGGAGTCGTATGAAGCCTCATAATCAGAGATATCGTACCAGTCGCAGTAAACCGAGCCGTTCAGATGGATGTTCTTGATCTGACGGGTATAACCGATCTCAGCATGTGTCTCTTCGATTCCTTTGCCAGGTTTAACACCGTCGGCAGGGTAATATTTGTCGTAGTCGTAGCCGCCAAAGAACAAGGTTGTCTGTTGTATTTTCTTGACATTCTTTCTGCTGAACATCAGTTCAAAGCCATTCAGTTTAAATGTCAGCCCGACATCATACGCAGGTTTATCCTTGTACCCTCCGACGTATACCCATTCTGGATAATAGTAAGTGCTTTTGTAATAATAACCATCCTCAATTGAAGTAGTCATAACATCTTCATAATAATAATAACCTTCTCCATCACTGAAGTTACGTTTCTGTCCATCAGACTTATAAAAAGAAGCCCAGGCGAAGATGTCAGAATTCATAAACTGCGTGCCTATCGTAAAGTCAGCCTTGTGGGTGCCATAGGTCGCATTGCCGTATTTTACCTTAACCCCATTAGTCTCTCTGCCGCTTTTGGTAATGATATTGACCACTGCCGAAACGGCCACATTACCATACAGCGAAGAGGCTGGTCCTCGCAGAACTTCTATATGGTCTATTTTCTCAGTGCTGATAGAATAGTCCGTGGGGCCGATGTTATCAAAACGGGTGTTCAGGCGATGACCATTTTCCATGATGAGTATCAGTTCCTGTCCCATAGCATGTGCCCCATGCATAGAAAGGTTTACACCTTCATCAAACGAACATATTTCTACCATGCCAGGTACGTAGGCTGCAAGAATCTGGTTCAGGTTCTTGTTGTAACCCAGTTCTTCAATCATATCAGCAGTGATGATGGTAATGGGCGATGGAGCCTCGTTGATGCTCTCACTCTGGCTGGATGCAGTGGTGATGGTTCTCGTGATGCCTCCCTTGAGTTGGCTGATGAGGTCTTGGAAACGTGGTGGATCTCCTACTGCATTATAATAGTTGTTCAGTCTAATCAATTGTCTTGCATATTGGCGTGCTTCTTCCTCACGATCCTCACTCAGACAGCAGAGCACCATCAGTCGTAAAACGCTCTGCCTGAGATCACCCTGAAAACTATCTATGTTGTCTTGGAGAAGAGAAAGTGCATGTTCAATGCGTCCGATGTTGTATTCGCTTTCAGCCTGATTGTATATATGACGAGGCGTGTCTATTCCTGAAGTGCTGTCGTCCGTTTTTGCCTGTTCGCTTTTCTCGGCAAGTACTCGCAGTCCATCCTGTCCACTGGCAGTAAGGCTTGCCAGCATAACTAATATATATATAATAAGGTGTAATTTCTTGTTCATTTATTCATTTCCTGATGGGAATCATAAATGTAAAGATAGTGCCTTCGCCCTCAGTTGATTCAAATGAAATTTTACCGCCGTGCTTGTTTTCGATGATGTCGCGAGTGATGCCCATGCCCAATCCTGTGCCTTGTCCTACGGGCTTGGTGGTGAAGAAATTCTCATACAGCCGTTGTTTCACCTCTTCTGTCATACCCTCACCATTGTCGGCGATGCTGATAATGAAATCTGAGCCTTCGGTCTTTACGCTGATCTTTACTTCTGGATTATAGTCCTCACCAGCCTCCTGTTTCTTGTTCCATAAGGCATAACAGGCATTGTTCATCACATTCAGTACGGCCCGACTCAGGTCTTGGGGGATGACCATCATCATCGGCATATCCGGCTCATACTCTTCATGGATACTGATATTGAAGGTCTTGTCGTTGGCGCGCATGGCATGATACGAGAGCCACACATATTCCTTCACCAGTTTGCAGACGTCTGTGAGCCGGAATTCGTTTTCCTTGCCTCTCGACACCAACAGGATTCCCTGAATGATACTGATCGCACGCTCACCATGTTCAACGATCTTTGCCATATTCTCTTGCAGGTCGGCAACAATATCTTCAACTTCCTCACGGTCATCGTCAGAGAGTTTGTCTTTGTTGTCTTCAACAATCTCAGAAAGGTCTTTCAACAGTTTGTCCGACATCTTGCTGAAGTTGATGACGAAATTCAGGGGATTCTGAATCTCGTGGGCTATACCAGCACTGAGCATACCTAAGGAGGCAAGCTTTTCCTGATTATGGAGCTGTTGTTTAAGATAATCAATCTGATCCATAGTACTATGCTTTTTTGATGGGTATAATAAAGGTGAACTCAGTATAGTCGTCCTTGACAGACTTCACACTGATATCACCACCATGATTCTGTATGATCTCACGACTCAGATAGAGTCCTACGCCAGATGCCTCACCTGTGGTCTTTGTGGTGAAGAACGGATCGAAAACCTTATCGATGATCGTGTCTTCTATGCCGATACCATTGTCGTGGATGACAACCTTTACCGAGTCACCTGTTTGAGTGGCATGAAGGGATATCTCCGGGGCATACGACATCTTCTGAGCCTTCTTGACAACTGCATAGACCGAGTTACCGAGCAGACACATGATGGTCTTGCTCAATTGCTCTGCATTACCGTCTATCTGCATGGTCTCCGGGTATTCGAAGGTCATCTTAATACCGTACTTAGCGATGTCTTCCTTATAATACTCCTGAAGCATCCGCTCGTCTTGGTGGATAACGGTGGAGAGATCCATCGATACAATACCGCCTGAGCGGTCTTTCAACATCTCCTCCATGGCCTTCAGTGTACGCGAGGTATTCTGTCCATGTTCACCCACTTTCTGCAGGTTACCAGAGAGCATCTCGAGCACATCCAATGTGTCCTCGTAGTTCTCCTTGTCCATATTGTCTTTCTCGTCTTCCACATTAGCCTTGACATCTTTCACAAGACCTTCGGAGAGTTTGGTAAAGTTATTGATATAGTTCAGGGGATTCAGGATACGGTCAATCAGTCCTTGCGTCAGTTTACCGGCTGTCGCCATCTTCTCCAGTCTGACCACCTCTGCCGTACGTTCCTGAACCAGACGCTCCAGTCTTTCCTTATCCTTTCCCAGTTTGCGCAGTCGCAGTCGGAAAAGCAGATAGAAGAAAGCAAGCAGTAAGAGGAAGTATAAGACATACATGTACCACCTGTGATAGAAAGGCGGGGCGATGTTGAAATTGACGCTCGTGATGTCCGTAGTACGATTGGTGACGTCTTTGGCTTGTATACTGAAGGTATAATCGCCATAGGTGAGATTCATCAAACTCGTGGATGTGCTGGTCGACCATGCACTCCAACTGCCGTTGTTCAGACGATAGCGGTAGAGCGTATGTCCTTCGATGGGTGTGTAATCGAGCGAGTAGGTGAAGTGCAGTTCATTCTCATTGTGGTTGAGTTCTGCTATCATCTCCGGCATCTCTCCAAAACCGCCCCAGAGGATGCTGTCGGTACCTAACGTGACTGTATGAATGAGGAGTTTAGGCTGGGTCTTCTTGGCCACATCATTGACTTTTGTATTGATAATGGTCAGTCCGTTCTCGTTTCCTAACCATATCTCATCCTGTTGGGTGTAGACAGCACGTATCTTCATGTCTTGTACGGCGTATAACAACAGATCCAGATCGTTCAGCCGTTTACCGTCTTTCCATCTGTAGAGGGCCTTACCCTCATTGTCGGTCAGCCAGGTGACACCATTGCTGTCGTAGGTTGAGTAGAGCGGGTAGTGGAAGGGTTGGGTGGTCTCGGCACTGATGACTTCCACCTTTCCGTCTGTCAAAACAATCGTCGACAGGGTCTCGGCCTTTTCGCCGGTCTTATACAAGCCGAAATGTTGGTCTGTAGCCTTCTTATACCACACCAGTCCATAGATACTCTGCAACCAGATGGTGCCTTGGTCGTCCTTCACGATTTTCGTGACACTCTCCAGATTACACACTTTCTTGCGGTTCTGGCCATTGGCATTGTACAGATAGACCCCATCAAACTCGCCGCTGTATATCTGTATACCATCGACTAACAGAGCCGTCGAACTGGTGGTTGTCATTTGTCTCACACCACCTCCTGCCGACAGGCAGAAGATACCATCGGCTGTCGCTGCCAACATGTCATGGCCGCAGTGCTTTAAATCCTGACAAGAATGATTGATGCCAGGTATCTTAACGAAACGCATTCCTTCCTGACGGAACAATCCGTCGTCAGTGCCAGCATAGATCCTGCCGCCGAACTTCTCGATAGACACGACAGTACCGGTCAGACCTTCGTGTGGTGTGAATCGGGATAGGGGGGATGGTACTTGTATGGCAAACACACCTTTGGCGGTGGCTCCCCACAGTTGTCCTCGTTGGTCATAGGACATATAGACAATATCATTGGAACAGAGTCCATTGGCATCGGTGATAGCATAAAGGTCCTTTCCCTTGTCGTTGCGGATCACCACACCCACACCTTTCTTGACAACGCCAACGAGTCCGTCGTCCAATGGCTCTTCTATGAGGATGTCATCCTTAACGAAATTGGCATCGCCTCTTTCCACAGCATCGATATCCACCACATCGAGGACACCGATCTTAAAGGCCTGGGAACTGAATGTTTTCCACACAGACGCCTTGTCTCCGTTCACCTGATAGATGTTACCGTCGTTGACAATGAACCGTACCTTTCCGTCGCGTTCGTAAATATCGTTCACTTCACCGTGGAAAAGGTCAGGTTTTCCTATCCGCTTGAGATAAATCTCGCCGTTGGCTTTCTTCTGTATCTTCCCGAAATAGTTGTATCCACCAACCCAAATGGAGTTGTCGGAGGTCCTCACTACCACTGTCACACGCGAGATACCAGGGGTACGGAGGATGCGCCAGTTGGCATGGTCGTAATACATCAGTCCCTCGAAGTTGGCCACGAACACGTTGCCGTTCTCGTCGGTCTCCACATCGTAGTTCAACTTGTTGGCATGATATTCCTCCGCCGTAAAGTTACGGATGAAGGGAATACCCTGCGCCCCTGCAGTTAAGGATGTAAAGAGGCATATTATTGTGCAAACGTCTCGTATGGCACGTCTTGTCCGATGTAATAGTTCCATTCTTCTGTTGTTAAGTTTCGTTTTATCTTCTTCCTGATCACATCCACCATCTGCGGAACGGAGATGTTCACAGCCGTCAGATTACCCTTGACATCGCCCATCCAGAAGGTCTTCATGGTCGAGTCGAAGTCGAAGTGCATGATCCAGTTGCTGATTTCAACCATTGTCATCGGTTCCACCTTCTCGTTGGTGGGTATCCAGAGTTTCACGCTGCCGTCGTAACTCGACGAATAGAGCAGACGGTCAGTCATCGTCAGTTTGGAGATACGTGAACGGTGCCCAATCAGTTTGTGAATGTTACCTTTTCTGTCGACAGTCCAGATGGTGCCATCGCTCATGCCGTAAGCCTCAACACCGGCCTTCTGCGAATAGCAATAGGCCGTCACCTTTCCTGTAACCGGGACTTTCTCGGAGGAGAACTGGTCGAGGCCTTTCAACAGGTGTTTCATACCCTGGTCGTCGAACAGTAAGATTTCACCTTCCTTTCTCGCACTGGCAATGACTCGGAAGGGTAATGGTTGGGTGGTTCTGATCACCATGCGTTTTTCGTCAACGATTGCCAGGCCTTCTTCCCCGACCACCAGCATGGTATTTTCACGAAGGTGTTGCAGGCGCATGGGATGTCCGATGCCTGTAACGTCGAGTATCTTGGCATCCTTGCGGCCTTGACCTACAATGACCAGTTGTCCTGTACGACTGATGGCATAGATACTGCCATCAGGTTCAGAATCCACATCACGGAAGTCATACTTGTTGTCATCAAAGAGTTTTTGGGTATGCAACCGATTTCCTTGTCGCTCACTGAGGATGATTTCCCCATAGTTGCTCACACTAACCAGTTGGTTTTTATTGCCATGATTAAATTCCATGTTCATAACAGAACCAGTATGTTCCGACCACGTGTTCATACTCTTACTCATCTGCATGAGCGACTGGAAGATAGCAGGATAATAGATGTCGCCGCCATAGCGTGAGGTATAGAGGTATGAAGCGTAACTGAGGATATTGGCTATCTCTTCGTTACCGGCCTGTGACTGAATGGTGGAGATGGAACCCAACGAACGTCCCAGGGCGATGTAACTCAGCGTGTCGGCCTTGCGTTTCGAGAACTCGGCTTGTATGCGCTGATGCTCGGCCATCTGTCGCTGACTCTCGGCCACGTCAGATGCCTCCAGTGCTTTCTTCTCTGAGGCCACAGCATTACGCTCCGCCTCAATAGCGTTCATTCGTTCCACTTCCGAGCGGAGGCGCATCTCGTTGGCCACGCGTGTCTGCCGGAGCGCCTCTTCCCGTTTCTCGTCAGAGATCTCCCTTTGTTCATTGGCAATCTCCTCCATCTGGGCACTCACACTTCTGTCTACTGCCGAACGCATTTCTTTCAGTTTCAGTTCTTCTATCTGTGCTTCCAACTCCTTGACGGTCTTGCGCTCAGAATTCCAGCCGTAGAAGCCTGTTGCCGCCAGTCCTGCCAGCAGCACGCCCACACACCCTGTTATAATGGTTTTCCCTTTCACTTTCTCATCAATGCCAGTAGGGTGATATCATCGCTCTGTTCTGCCTCTCCTGCAAAAGCCTTGACCTCGGCCTTTACCAGATCAATAATCTGCTGACAGTCGGTCTGTGGATGCTCTCTCAACAACGTCTTCAGGCGCGCTTCACCATATTCGTTGTAGTCAAGGTCAGTGGCTTCTGTCACACCATCGGTATAGAGCAACAGCATGTCGCCATGCTCTAACTGAAGTTTCTCTTCCGTATACGTATACTCATCGATGACACCTGCCACAATGTCTTTCGACATAGGCAATTCCTCTACACTACCGTTGGCTTTCCTCAGGTAGGGTGGGTTGTGTCCTGCATTGGCGTAAGTCACCTCACCCGTCTGGATGTTATAGATACCGTAGAAAACGGTCACAAACATGCTGTTAACTGATTCTTTTGACAACAGATTGTTCGAATAGGTCATGCACTCGGCAGCGCCGGCCCCACGGATGCCTGTGGCACGGATCAGCGTACGACTCACGGCCATGAAGATGGCAGCGGGGACACCCTTTCCGCTCACATCGGCAATCACAAAACCAATATGGTCGTCGTCAATGCGGAAGAAGTCGTAGAAGTCGCCGCCCACGTCCTTCGCTGCATTCATAGAGGCAGCGATATCCAACTGGTGGGCATTCTCGGGGAAAGGAGGGAATATCCTGGGCAGGATGGCCTGTTGTATCTCCCGGGCCACCGCCAGATCGCCCTTGATCGATTCCAACTGGGTGTGTTCCTGTTGCATCGTCTTGATGTAACGGATATGCTCGATGGCTTTTTCTATCGTTACACTCAGGTCATCGAGGTCGATGGGCTTCGTGGCGAAGTCGAAGGCACCGTTGTTCATGGCCTGACGGATATTACCCATATCACCGTAGGCAGAGACCATGATGCACTTCAGGGCAGGGTTCTGCATCTCGTTAATTTTTGTCAACAGCGTCAGTCCGTCCATCTCAGGCATATTGATGTCGCTCAGGATGATGTCGAAATTTTTGTCCTGGAGCAACATGGTGAGGGCTTCCAGACCGTTGTGGGCAAATTTGAATTCGTACTCTCCCTTTCGGATTTGTCTTCTGAAGTATTGTGTCAACAGCAGTTCGAGATCCATCTCGTCGTCGACACTAAGTATCTTAACTGGCATAATAAATTAGGTATTATAATCTTTTGTTTGCAAAAATAAACAAAAAAAACTATATTACCAAATTTATTGCAAAAAAAATCCACAAAAAAAGAACAAATAGAGACTATAACAGATTATTTCTTTGTCTTTGCTCGATTCTTGGCCGCTTTCCTAAAGGCCTTCAGTTCATCGGGCGTAACCAATCCTGTTTTTATACGGAACTCCTGACGTGCCAGTTGCATCTGCTCCAGGAACCGTTCACTGGTATGCATACGGGCATAGGCAGCCGCTGCTGCCAGTCGTCCGGCATCCACGTCACTCTGCCAGTGGGCTCCCACGATGACACGGCTCTCTCCATACATCATACCACGTTTCAGGATTGTGTCGGCGCGCTCGGGGTTGATTTCCGTGAGCAACAGGGCGGAACACCAGCCTAAGATGGTATGACCGGAGGGGTAGGAGTAGTTCCTGCGCAGTTCCGGCTCGAATTCAGGTGTTGCCGTGGGTTCGTTGAAGCGTATGAAGGGACGTTTCCGCTTGTAATAATACTTGGGAAAACCACTGATGTTCTCGCAGGTGGCCTTCGCATCGCGGAGCAACTTAAAGATCTCAGGAGTTTCCTCCTCTGACATCTTCAGACCCAGTGGTTCACTGAATTCCTGCATGATGCATTCGAGACTGTAAACAGCATCACGGATGGCAATCTCGGCACGTTCCTTGTCCTGTCGCATCTGCTTACCCCACATATACTGCATAATATCGTAGGCGAAAGCCGTTCCGACGGTATCTGGTGGCGCAGGACACCACTTCAGCATGTTGGGTAACTCTCTGAACGAGAAATAGGCTTCTGCCTTGCTCTGTGCCGAGACACTTAGGGCGGTCATCGTCAGGATGACCATCATCATATACTTCTTCATCATGTTATCCGTTCATTGACATGAGGAACTCTTCGTTGTCGTGCGTATTGACCAAACGGTCTCGGATGGTATTCATGGCCTCTACCGGATTCATCTCAGCAATGAACTTACGGATGATCCACATGCGGTTGAGCGTGGTCTGATCATGCAACAGATCGTCGCGACGGGTAGAAGACAGTACCAGGTCGATGGCCGGGAAGATACGCTTGTTGGAGAGCGAACGGTTGAGTTGGATCTCGGAGTTACCGGTTCCCTTGAACTCCTCGAAGATCACCTCGTCCATCTTAGAACCGGTATCCACAAGGGCTGTAGCGATGATGGTCAACGAACCGCCTCCCTCGATGTTACGGGCAGCACCGAAGAAACGCTTTGGCTTCTGAAGGGCATTGGCATCGACACCACCGGTGAGCACCTTGCCAGAGGCTGGGGCAACCGTGTTGTAGGCACGTGCCAGACGGGTGATGGAGTCGAGGAAGATGACCACATCGTGACCGCACTCTACCATACGCTTGGCCTTTTCCAACACGATACCGGCAATCTTCACATGGCGGTCGGCAGGCTCGTCGAAGGTAGAGGCGATGACCTCAGCATCGACAGTGCGGGCCATATCCGTCACTTCCTCAGGACGCTCGTCGATGAGCAGCATCATAATGTATGCCTCAGGATGGTTGGCGGCGATGGCGTTGGCAATATCCTTCATGAGGATGGTCTTACCGGTCTTGGGCTGAGCCACAATGAGGGCGCGCTGACCCTTACCAATCGGTGAGAACAGGTCAACGATGCGTACGCTGGGATTGGTGGTCGCCTTGTCACCACAGAGCGTATATTTCTCTTCGGGGAAGAGTGGGGTGAGGTGCTCGAAGGCCACACGGTCGCGTACTTCCAAGGGGTTACGGCCATTGATGGACTTCACGGTGGAGAGGGCGAAATATTTCTCGTTGTCGTAGGGAGGACGCACGGTACACTCCACGACATCGCCGGTCTTCAGACCATATTGTTTGATCTGTCCGGGAGCCACATAGATATCATCGGGCGACGAGAGATAGTTGTAGTCGCTGGAACGGAGGAAGCCATAACCGTCCTGAAGTACTTCGAGGACGCCATTGCCAGGAATCAGGTCGTTGAAATCGAACCTTTCTTCATTGGAATGGTTGTTGTTGATGGCTGTCTCCTGAATATTGTTGATGACAGGACGGTCAAAGATATCGAGTGACGGGATGGCAGCCTGATCCTCGATGGGGATGTCGACCACTGTGATAAAGTCTGTGCCGTCGCCAGGATCTCCCTCCCAGACCATATCGGAAGACTCCTCTTCAGATATCTCCCTGGTTTCTTCCTCGCGGGTACGCTGGGCCATCTTCTCCTGCAGTTGCATCAGCAGATTCTTCTGCTCCTCAGCCTCTCCCTCGTCAGATATGCCTGTGGCAAACTCTGCTTCGGGGACATCCATCGCAGCCTCGGGAATGACCTCTTCTGGCACATCCGCAGCAACGGCTTCCTCAGCAGCCTTCGCCTCTTCGGCAGCCTTGGCGGCAGCTTCAGCAGCAGCCTCGGCTTCTTTCTCTGCCTTGGTCTTACGGGTACGTTTCTTGGGAGCAGGAGCGGGCTCTTCTGCGGGAGCCTCTTCTGCAACAACAGATTTTTCTATCGGAGCATCGCTAAAAAGAGAGGGCGTTTCTATTTTTGGCTGCTGACGATTGTTCAGCACATCGAAATTCTCGCCTTCATTTCCTTTGACGGTATATACACGGTTTGTGTCCTTCTTCAGAATACGGGTGCGCTTGCGTTTGGGTGAAGCACTCTCTTCTGCGGCTTTGTCAAGAATGGCATAGACCACCGTTTCGAGGTCGTCGCTCTGCTTGACTTTCACGCCTAATTCGTCGGCAATACCCATCAATTGGGGTATATCCATTGCTTCTAATTCTTCTTTCGTATACATAATACAATAACCAAAATGTCTTTTTGAAATGATAAATTTGAGGTAGAAACGCTTCGCGAACGGAAACGCTGTTTCGAAAAACGTTGCAAAGGTACGCATTATTTTGCGAACTTCCAAACTTTTTCGATATTTTTTTGTACCTTTGCACCCAAAATAAAAAAAGATGGAAATAAAGAAAGCAGAATTCAGCCTGAGTGCACCGATGGTGTCGATGTGTCCGAAGGATACAAAACCTGAGTATGCCTTTATTGGACGCTCCAATGTAGGGAAGTCTAGTCTGATTAATATGTTGACCAATAACAAGAAGTTGGCTAAGACCAGTGCCACCCCCGGTAAGACGCTGCTCATCAACCATTTTATCATCAATAATGAGTGGTATCTTGTGGATTTACCTGGATACGGCTATGCCAAACGCTCGAAGAAGGAGATTAACAAGTTGGAGCAGATGATTCAGGGATATATCCTACAGCGCGAACAACTGGTGAATGTATTCGTACTCATTGATGTGCGGTTGGAAGCACAGAAGATCGACCTGGAGTTTATCCAATGGTTAGGAGAGTCGGGCATTCCTTTTGCACTCGTCTTCACAAAGGCCGATAAACTGACTCCCAACAAGGTGAATGCCAATGTGGAGGCGTATAAGAAAGTGCTATCCGAGACCTGGGAGGAACTGCCGCCGATGTTCGTCACTTCGTCCGAGAAGAGACAGGGTAGGGACGAGGTATTAGATTACATAGAACAGATTAATAAAGACATAGCCAATGGCTAAGGATACCCCATATTTGGACGTGCAGAACCTCACGAAGTCGTTTGGTGCACTGGTGCTCTTCGAGAACATCAGTTTCTCTATTGCCGAAGGACAGAAGGTAGGACTGATCGCCAAGAACGGGACGGGCAAGTCGACGCTGCTCTCCGTGCTCTCGGGCAAGGAGGGCTACGACTCCGGCGAGATCATCTTCCGTAGGGATCTGAAGGTGGGGATGCTTGAACAGACACCAGTCTTCGATCCCGAAGAGAGTGTGCTGGACGCCTGTTTTAATCACCAGGGAGAAGAAGAGAAGGTGCTGAAAGCCAAACAGGTGCTGACGCAGTTGAAGATACGGGACCTGAATCAGCCGATGGGTCAACTCTCCGGCGGCCAACAGAAACGCGTGGCATTGGCCAACGTACTGTTGACAGAGCCAGACCTGCTGATACTCGATGAACCGACGAACCATCTGGATTTGGAAATGATTGAGTGGTTGGAAGGTTATCTGGGCCGAGGCAACAAGACGTTGCTGATGGTCACTCACGACCGTTTCTTCTTAGACCGTGTATGCTCTGTCATCCTTGAACTCGACGACCAAACCATCTATACCTATCGCGGTAACTATTCCTATTATCTGGAGAAGCGACAGGAGCGTATCGATAACAAACGCGCAGAGATAGCCCGTGCCAACAACCTCTACCGTACCGAACTGGAATGGATGCGACGGATGCCACAGGCCCGGGGACACAAGGCCCGCTATCGTGAGGAGGCTTTTCATGACTTGGAACGTATCGCCAAACAACGCATTGAAGAACGTCAGATCCGTTTGAAGTCGAGCAATGTCTATATTGGTAGCAAGATCTTCGAATGTCAGTATATCTCGAAACAGTATGACGAGGTGGTCATCATGAAGGACTTCTATTATAACTTCTCCCGCTTCGAGAAGATGGGTATTGTGGGAAGCAATGGTACGGGCAAGTCTACCTTCCTGAAGATGCTTCTTGGACTGGTTCAGCCTGACGAAGGCCGCTTTGATATAGGCGACACCGTACGCTTCGGCTATTTCTCGCAGGAAGGACTGCAATTTGATGAGAACCAAAAGGTTATAGATGTTATACGTAATATCGCCGAATATATTGACATGGGGGGCGGCAAACATTTCACTGCCTCGCAGTTTCTGCAGTATTTCCTCTTTACGCCGGAGCAGCAGCACAACTATGTGTATAAACTCTCTGGCGGTGAACGACGGAAACTCTACCTCTGTACGGTGCTGATGAAGAATCCCAACTTCCTCGTACTCGACGAGCCGACAAACGATCTCGACATCGTAACCTTACAGATTCTCGAAGAGTACTTGCAGGACTTTCCGGGATGCGTGATTGTGGTCTCGCACGACCGTTATTTCATGGATAAGGTGGTTGATCACCTCTTGGTGTTTAAGGGAAACGGCGAGATCAAGGACTTCCCCGGCAACTATACGCAGTACAGGGAATGGCAGTCTCTTCAACCGAAGGAGGCATCTGAAAAGGTTCAGAAAGAGCAGAAGAGTGTTCGAGAGACCAAAAACCGTGATGACATCCATGGCAAACGGAAGATGACCTACAAGGAAAAGACTGAGTTTGAGCGTCTGGAGAAGGAGATTGCCGCACTTGAAGCAGAACAGCACCAATTGGAAGAGGCACTCTGCAGTGGTACACTCTCCATTGACGAACTGACGGAAAAGAGCAAACGTCTGCCGCAACTGAAGGATGAACTCGACGAGAAGACCATGCGGTGGCTAGAACTTTCAGAAATATGATACAACAACCCTTCTCCTCACAACTGCTTGAAAAGGCCGTGTCAGAATTCGCGAAGTTTCCGGGCATAGGTCGGAAGACCGCTTTGCGCCTAGTGCTCTGGATGCTACGTCAGGAAGAGACGGAGGTGGAACAGTTCTCTGAGACCATCCTGCGCATGAAACAGGAAATCAAGTACTGTCACGTCTGTCATAATATCAGCGACAGCGACACCTGTCCCATCTGTGGCGACCCGCGTCGCGATGCCCAGACCATCTGTGTGGTGGAGAATATACAGGACGTGATGGCCATCGAGAACACCATGCAGTACAAAGGTCTCTACCACGTACTTGGCGGTGTCATCTCACCGATGGACGGCATGGGACCGAGTGATATCGAGATCGACTCGCTGGTGAGTCGTGTGGCAGAAGGCAACGTGAAGGAGGTGATCCTTGCCCTCAGTCCGACGATGGAGGGCGACACCACCAATTTCTTTATCTACCGCAAACTGGCTCCCTATAGCGACGTGAAGATCTCCATCATTGCCCGGGGCATCTCTGTGGGTAATGAGTTGGAATATACGGATGAGATTACCCTGGGACGGTCTATCCTGAACAGAACCTTATTTGAAGGAAAATAAAAAAACAGAAAGATATGAAGAAAGTAAGTAAACAACTGATGGCATTTTATACAGCGCAAGCGGCATTGGCATTAGTGATCATTGTGCTGTTTGAACTGAACGTGTTGTCGGAGGGGATTAAGGCCGACGACAAACAGTCGGAATTTATGCTGGTCGCTACGATGGAACTGGTCTCTTTAGGTGCAGCCTTCCTGGGACTGCGACTGTTTAAGTTTAAGGCCATCCACAATGATCTCGTCACTCGCCAGGAACGTGCCATGTGGAAGTGGGGCATGGCCAGACTGATCATCCTTGAGGCACCGATGGTCATCGACACCTTATTATATTATATATATATGAATCCGACATTCGGTTATCTGGCCATCATCCTCCTGCTGTGTCTGCCGTTTGTCTTCCCGAGTCTTAATCGATGTCTCTCTGAAACTACCGAAGAATGAAACTGTCTGTCGTTATTGTCAGTTATAATGTCCGTCTTCTGCTGGAAGAATGTCTGAAGAGTGTGGAGAAGGCGTTGACGGGAATCGAAGGGGAAATCTTTGTCGTCGACAATCTCTCTTCCGACGAGAGTGTGGCCTATCTGGAACCACGATTCCCCAAGGTGCATTTCATTGCCAACAAGGAGAATGTGGGTTTTGCCCGTGCCAACAACCAGGCCATCCGTCTGTCGCAGGCTGAGTATGTGCTGTTGCTCAATCCCGATACGGTGGTCTATGAGAATACGCTTCGGGAATCCCTGGCATTCATGGACAGTCATCCTGAGGCGGGTGGAGTAGGCGTGCGGATGTTGACCCGTGAGGGGGATCCTGCACCGGAGTCACGACGGGCTGTGCCGACACCCTGGATTGCCTTCCTGAAGATGATCGGTTTCTCTCGCAGGTATTACATGAGTGACCTGCCCTGGGATAAGCCGGGACAGATTGAGGTCATCAGTGGGGCCTATTGTATGCTCAGACACAAAGCACTGGATCAGATCGGACTGTTGGACGAGGACTTCTTCATGTATGGCGAGGACATCGACCTGTCATACCGTCTGTTGAAGGGTGGCTGGCAGAACTGGTATCTGCCGCTCGACATCATCCACTATAAGGGCGAGTCCACTCAGAAGTCTTCCTTCCGCTATGTCCATGTGTTCTATCAGGCCATGCTCATCTTCTTCCGTAAACATTATGGCCATCTCTCGTTCCTGCTCTCACTGCCCATCCAGGCGGCCATCTATTTCCGCGCCTTTATGGCCCTGATGCACATGTTGGGCGATAAGATGCGCTCTTTCCTGAATCCGAATAAAAACAGAGACTGATATGACTCAGAATCCTAAAGTACGCCTCCGTGCCTTGGAACCGGAGGATTTGGAACTGCTCTATCGCATAGAGAACGATGTAGAGTTGTGGAATGTCGGCAGCAGTAATGTGCCTTATAGCCGATACACACTCCACAATTATATTGCCACGGCCTCTGGCGACATCTATACCGACCGTCAGGTGAGGATGATGATAGAAAATGAAGAGGGGACAGTCGTGGGAATTGTCGACCTCGTCAACTTCGACCCGTCCAACCGCAGGGCAGAACTTGGACTCATTATTGAAGAGCCGTTCCGACATGCAGGCTATGCACAGAGTACCATGGAGCAGGTTTCCGACTATGCCGTCAATATCCTGCACCTGCACCAACTCTTTGCCACCATCGACGTGACGAATGAACCCTGTCTGCAACTCTTCCGTAAGTTGGGCTATACAGAGTCGGCAAGACTGAAGGATTGGCTGTTTGATGGCAGAAAATATCATGATGCCATCGTGATGCAGATGGTATTCTGAACTTTTTTCGGTATTTTCTGAAAAAAATCCTTAAAAAGTTTTGTGGGTTCAGAAATTATTTCTACCTTTGCACCCGCAAACGAAAAAGAGCAAGACTGGTGCGTTAGTTCAGTAGGTTAGAATGCCTGCCTGTCACGCAGGAGGTCACGAGTTCGAATCTCGTACGCACCGCAAAGACTCATCGGAATTTTCCGGTGAGTCTTTTGTTTGTTTGATGTTAATTATTTCTAAATGGAATGGCATAGGCTTGGCTGATTCGAAGAAATAAAGTAATTTTGTAGTCCAAAGTAGGAAACAACAAGTTGTTTAACATTTAAATGTTTTATTATCAATGATTTATTCAAAAGAAGTTGAAAACATGTGTAGCGTTTGCAAAGGCGCTTATCATGGACCTGCACCTATCCCCGAGGAGGGCAAATGGGTGGCAGTGAAGGAAATCAAGGAGATCTCCGGTTACACCCACGGTATCGGTTGGTGTGCCCCTCAGCAGGGTGCCTGCAAACTGAGCCTGAACGTGAAGGACGGTATCATCCAGGAGGCTCTCGTCGAGACCATCGGTTGTACAGGCATGACTCACTCAGCCGCTATGGCTTCTGAGATTCTGCCCGGTAAGACCATCCTCGAGGCTCTGAACACCGACCTCGTCTGCGATGCCATCAACACCGCTATGCGCGAACTCTTCCTGCAGATTGTCTATGGCCGTACACAGAGTGCTTTCTCTGAGGGCGGTCTGGCCATCGGTGCTGGTCTTGAGGACCTGGGTAAGGGTCTTCGTTCACAGACTGGTACGCTCTATGGCACTGTTGCCAAGGGTACCCGTTACTTGGAACTGACTGAGGGTTACATCACCAAGCAGTATCTCGATGCCAACAACGAGGTTTGTGGTTACGAGTACGTACACCTCGGCAAGATGATGGAGGCTATCAAGAACGGCATGGATGCCAATGAGGCTCTGAAGAAGTTCACCGGCTCTTACGGTCGCACAAGCGAGGAGCAGGGTGCAGTTAAGGCTATTGACCCACGTAAAGAATAAAGGAGGATACGACTATGATTAGAAAAGTACAGTTTGAGAGTCAGGAGCGCCGTATCAACCAGGTTCTTGCTGCTCTGAAGGAGAATGGCATCAACTCTATCGAGGAGGCCAATGAGATTTGTGAGAAGGCAGGTGTGGATCCTTACCAGATGTGTGAGGAGACTCAGTTGATCTGCTTCGAGAATGCCAAGTGGGCATATGTTTGTGGTGCTGCCATCGCCATCAAGAAGGGTGTGAAGACTGCTGCCGAGGCTGCTGAGGCCATCGGTATCGGTCTGCAGAGTTTCTGTATCCCCGGATCTGTGGCTGACGATCGTAAGGTAGGTATCGGTCACGGTAACCTCGCCGCTCGTCTGCTCCGTGAGGAGACCGAGTGCTTCGCCTTCCTGGCTGGTCACGAGAGTTTCGCTGCTGCCGAGGGTGCCATCAAGATTGCTGAGATGGCCAACAAAGTGCGTCAGAAGCCCCTCCGCGTGATCCTGAACGGTCTTGGCAAGGACGCTGCCCAGATCATCAGCCGTATCAACGGCTTTACATATGTACAGACCAAGTTCGACTATTTCACTGGCGAACTGAAGGTGGTGAAGGAAGTGCCTTATGGCAACAACCCCAGCCGTCTGAAGGTGAAGTGCTATGGTGCCGACGATGTTCGTGAAGGTGTGGCTATTCTGTGGAAGGAGAACGTCGATGTCTCCATCACTGGTAACTCTACCAACCCGACCCGTTTCCAGCACCCCGTAGCAGGTACCTATAAGAAGGAGCGTGTGCTCGCTGGCAAGCCTTACTTCTCAGTAGCCTCCGGTGGTGGTACAGGTCGTACCCTGCACCCGGACAACATGGCTGCCGGTCCTGCTTCTTACGGTATGACTGACACCCTGGGTCGTATGCACTCAGACGCTCAGTTCGCAGGTTCATCTTCAGTGCCTGCTCACGTTGAGATGATGGGCTTCCTGGGTATGGGTAACAACCCGATGGTAGGTGCTACGGTATCTGTAGCCGTTGCTATCGACCTCGCCTTGAACAAGAAGTAAATCCGCTTTTCCGCCGTCAGGTGGAAAGGCCCTTACGAATAATCCCCGCCAATCGGCGGGGATTTTCTTTTAGTATGACTGTTGTTGCTGTTGCATCATCTGCAGGAAAGCAGCAGGTATCTGCCTATCCTGAGTCGGAGCGCTCATACCAGGCATCGGTTTGGGCTGCTTCTTCAGTTTAGCCTCATAGAACTCCTTCACATCGCTCCACTTGTAGTAGGGGAACATATCCGTCTCTACTGGCATCGTCACCTCGTTCTCATTCAACAGGGCTTTTACTAAGATGTCGCCGCTCTTGCCCTTCTTCGGACGGTAGAAAATCAACTGGATGTTGCAGGCCGTCGGAATGACCATATAACTACGGAAATAGGTGTCCAGTTCGTCGAGGTTGTCGATAGAACAGCCCCAGCCACCGAGTTCCATCAGCGATACGATGGGCAGTACCACAGTGTCGTGGCCGAAGCGCAGGGTGGCCTGTGGCTTGTTACCGTTGACAATGGTGTCGGCTGTCTCAATGATGTTACGCAACAGGTTGGCCTGAGCCCAAGGCATCGTGTGGTCAGTCTGCGGGGCATTGGCGTAGTTCAGATACCAGTAGAGGTTGTTGTTGATCCAGCACTTGTAGAGTTCCTCGGCGGTGAAGATCTCAAGCAGTTCGGTGTCGTTGTCATGACTCTGCTGGTTGGTGGCAATGTCGTAGAGACTTCCCATCAACTGACGGGGCATCAGGTTCATATACACCCAGTCCTGGTCGGTGAAGAGCACCTTCATCAGTCGTCTGGGGTCACGCATCTTGTTTTCATACTCACTCTGTATGGGACGTGCCTTGCCTTCACTGGCGCGCTGCACGCCGCCCTTTGAAGCATTCATGTAACTCATGTTGGCCTCGTTGGCCTCATTGTGGATGGTGGCGGTGGCGTTGGCCTGCATCAGTTCCTCACACTCAGCCATCATCGAGAGGATGGCACGGACAGAGGTGGTGCCACGAGCGTCGATATGCAGACCGGGAGCCTTAAAGATCTCAGGGAAGTTCTGCACCATGCGCTTGGCAATGCCGTGATGCTGTTTTTCGCCCACATCCGACAGGTCGCCCAGACGACCACGGGAGGTCTTCTGAATCTCTTCCAGTTTGGCGAGCACCTTTTCACCTGTTGCACTCAGCACACCGACTTTCTTGGCATCACGGAGGGTGGTAATAGGCGAGGAGTAGTCGCGGTCGTTCAACAGCCAGCGCGAACCGTGTCGTCCGTAATGGCTCAGGTAGAAGGGCTCGTAGTTTTTAGGAGCGGGGGTGAGGGCTTTGCGCGGCAGACGGTCGTAGTCTACTGCATTGCCACCAGCGAGGAACTTGTCAGCCGTAATCTCTTCGAGGGCTGTCTTTTCGAAGGCCTGTTTGCTTTGTGCACCGACGGTAAGGGTACAGGCGAGACCCAGGATAGTTAGAAATGTCTTCATTACTAAAGCGGTTTATGTTATTAATGATGGTGCAAATATAGTGTTTTTTATCAAGACTACCAAATCATTTTCATTTTTTGTGCATTAATTACAGAATTATTTTGTATCTTTGTGCCATCAAACAATAACATGGATAGTGTATGAACAAGACCGTTTTGATTACGGGTGCGACGAGTGGTATCGGTCGCGCCTGCGCCGAGAAGTTTGCGGCCAATGGTGACCGTCTGATCCTGACAGGACGCAATACCGGCCGACTGGAAGAGATCCGTCAGTCTCTGACCTCTAAAGGCACCGAAGTACTGACACTCGTCTTTGATGTGCGCGATGCGACGGCAGCCAGGAATGCCGTCGACAGTATCCCCGACGAATGGAAGGAGATAGATGTGCTAGTGAATAATGCCGGTCTGGCGCTGGGCTTAGAGCCGGAGTATGAGGTCAAGCAGGAGGAGTGGGAGACGATGATCGATACGAATATCAAGGGACTGCTCACCATGACTCGTCTTATTGTTCCCGGCATGGTGGAGCGTGACCGTGGTCATGTCATCAATGTAGGCTCTGTGGCCGGCGATGCTGCTTACGCAGGTGGTAATGTCTATTGCGCCACCAAGGCTGCCGTAAAGGCTCTTTCCGACGGCTTACGTATCGATGTGGCTCATACGGCTGTACGGGTCACCAACCTGAAGCCGGGATTGGTTGAGACGAACTTCAGTAACATTCGTTTCCGTGGCGACAAGGAACGCGCTGCCAATGTCTATAAGGGCGTCAAACCGCTCACCGGCGATGACATTGCCGATGTGGCTGTCTTTGCCGCGAATGCGCCTGCCCATGTGCAGATTGCCGAGGTTCTGATCCTCGCCACCCATCAGGCCAGTGGCAGTGTCATCGTTCGGAAGTCTTAGCAATCGTCAGTACACCGGCAGAGAGGGCAGGGACGGAGAGGAGGACATCACAGCCATCGGTCTTGGGAGTTGCATGTTGGAGGGCGACGGCCTGTTTGTTCTCCATACTGTTGGCAACGGTGAGCGAGCCCGGAGCGTAGTAGTCGAAGGCAGTCTTTGTGATGCCCGTCCAGTCGCCTTTGATACGCAGGGTGGCTGGCGTGTCAGTGGGATTAACCACTTTCACAATCACATCGGCACCATTCTCCGACAAGGTCGTGCTCACACTGAGATTACCGGTGTCGCCAGTGAATGCCAGACGGTACTTGGAGAAGTGATCGTACCAGAGTTCGGTGACCTGACAGTTGGGCGCCTTAAACAGATCCTTATAGTCGAAATTAATGAAAGCGTTGTTCCAGTCGGGCGCATCGGTACGACGGATGAACAGGGCAGCAGCACCCATGGCCACCACATCGCGGACCTCACACATATTCAGGAAGCCGCCGGCAAAGAGACCCGTGCGCCAGTCGATGCTGTTCAGGTTCCACTCGGAGATGAAGAGTTTGATGTTCGGATTCGGTCCGTCGGCAATCATCTGGGCGTAACGATCGTACTGCTGCCCCAGACGTACGGGACCAGTGGCATAACCACCCTGTTGTTCATAATGGTGCAGACTCAGGTAGTCGAAGAAACTACCGCTACGCTTGATAAAATCCTCGTCCTCGCGGAAACCGCCACAGGCGATGATCTTGATGCTGGGATCGATCTTACGCATGGCGGTACTGAAGTCACGTACGCACTTCTCATAGCGCTCGATACCCATCTCCCACATCTCATTGTCGATTTCCCAGTATTTCACGTTGTAGGGTTCTGGATGACCGTTGGCGGCACGTTTTGCGCCCCATTCGTCAGTAGCAGGGGCATTGCAGTAGCGCAACCAGTTTACGGCATCCTGAAGGATACTGTCATACTCCTCGGCCGGACGTTCGAACTTCACACTCACCACGATAATTGGTTCCGAATTGACCTCGCGGCAGAAACGGATAAACTCATCGGTGCCAAAACAGTTCTGGTCGTAGTCCATCCACATCCAGTGAGCCCAACGCTCACGGTTCTCTTGCGGACCGATGCCCCACTTCCAGTCGTACTGCGCCACATAACCACCACCAGGCCAACGCAGACAGGTGGGATGGAGTTCCTTCACGGCCTGCAGGATATCAGGACGGAATCCCCCGAGATTGATACCCGTCTGAGTGGTCATCGTCACCATATCCACCTGCACCGTACCATCTTTCACCATGATGGCGAAATCGCCGTCAAGACTCAGTTCTTCAACCCTGCCATTGGCATTGGTCTTCATCCTGAAATCTCCCTGCATGTTCTGGGGTACCATTTCCAGGATGAATTCGTATTTCTTCCACTCCTTGCTGACCTTGCCCAATGAACGACGAGCCATGAACTCACCTTTGGTATTGCGGAGTCCCACGATGAGTTCGCCCTTACCCTTAGCATAAATAGAACCGACGTACTTTTCACCTACGATGATATTCTGCGGCCCTTGGAAGAGGCCTGCCTCGGTCTTGCCTGCCGTAATCTCCTGCGAATAGCGCATGTTCACGGCGTCGTCTTTGATCAGTCGGTACTTACCCTCGCCGAAGGCCGTCCATTGTTGTGCCACAGCAGGAATCTGCACGTCGCCAGGAGTTCCTTCAAACAATGTTGAACCGTCGGCAGCCGTCAACTTGATATTGCGGTAAGTGGCTTCAGTATAATTCACCCAGAACGTCACGAAGTTACGGTCGGCCTTTTCCAGACCTTCGTAGGTCAGCACCTCCTTGTCATCCCAATAGACCGTCACCTTACTGGCTCGACTCACGATGCGTAGTTTGTGCCATCTCTGTTCCTCGTTAACCTGCTCTTTCGTGGCCGGGGCCGATGCCAAGGGCACCAGCGTATTCATACGACGGGTACGTCCACCGAAGCCTTGTACTTCGCGCTCTTCCATCATACAGATGGAGAAGTCGGCCGTGGCGCTCTGCTGTTGCAGTCTGGCGCGTGCGGCAGCCTCATTGGCAGCATCGATCTGTGCCTGTGTCTGAGCAGGCGTAAACGTACGACTCTCATAATAGGGGTCGTGTATACGGATATAATAAGGTGTGCCGTCGGCCTTGTTACGGAAGGCGAAACGGATGTCCATCAGACCACCGCTCCAACTGCGCCGTGCCAACTTATATGCCCGCCAATTGACATCCATCGTCAGGTCGAAGTCGCAGGTATTGATGCTGTCGATCTTCAACGGTTGTTCGTAACGGGTAGGGGAGTGTAGCACCTGGTCGTCATCCATATACCAACCGTCGAAATAACCGTCGCGCGGATGAATACCGGGATACTGCTCCGGCTCGAAGGAACGTTCCTGGATGAGTTCCTGCCAGACCCCATTATTGGCCGAGAAATAAATGTGCTCAAAGAGTTGTCCGTAGAGCATCTCATCGATGATGCCTGAGGGTTGCCTGCTATCAATGGTGATAGTTCGCTGCTCCGTCACTTGTGCGCTGGCTACGGTTCCCGTCACCAGAAAAACGAACAATAGGTTCTTTTTCATTTTTGCTTAAATATATATTTATCAATACCTTACATCTGTTTACGTCTTGTTCTTCTTAATCATCCCCAGCGCTACAAAGCCCGCCAATAATGAAATTTCTGATACGAACATAATTCTTATTATTTATACTTTTAAATTTCCTTACTCTTTTAATTTGCAAATTTAGCAAAAATTCTTCATCATCAGATACATTCTTATGTTAAAAATTTGGAAGATATTGGTATTTTTACAGGCCTGCCCCAGCGATAGGTTCTCTGAAAATAATCGGACTGACGTTTGGTCAGTCCGAGTTTTATTTATACCTTTGCCGAACACAGTGGGCGGCTGTCCCTAGTCATCTCTGTCGTCCCTAAGCAACTTTTTTTTGAAAAAATGTTGGTTATACGCAACAATTTTATTAACTTTGCAGTGTGAAACTGATTAAAAACCATTTCTTATGGACGCATTATTCAGAAAGAGTGACCGACTTTTAGCCAATACCAGCACGGAAGAGAGGCATGGCCGCTGCATGTGGGGGAATTAGTGGACGCAGAAGAATATTATATGATCAGTTTCACACGGAAGCCGCGCTTGGTGGGTTCCTCAATAACCTGACGGCATTCATTAGAGAGCGCAGTACGCTGCGAATCACTCAGCGGCGTGGCAGTCATTTTCTCCACCATGAAGTCGAGGGCCGTGACGAGCGACTGCTCGCTGTGCGTGATTCGCACGGTGATGGGGCGGTAGGGTGCCATCGCGCCATCGAGCATCTTGCCGATCAGCTGCTGGGCCTTCTCTTCCTTCTCAGGGATGCCGTACTTGTGGCAGAAGGCACTGACAGCCGAGTGCATGCCGAGGAAGTCGAAGTCAGGGCCGTCAATCTCAAACACCTCCTTGCGGATGCGCTGTATGAAGGTCTTGGTGGCGCTGTGGACGGGCGACTCGAAGATCTGCCGGGGCGAGCCGTCCTCGTGGATATAGCCGTCGTACATGAAGAAGATACGGGTGCTTACATCGTGGGCAAACTTCATCTCGTGGGTGACGATGAGCATCGTCATGCCCTCCTTGGCCAACTGACGGATAACGCTGAGCACCTCGCCCACCATCGTCGGGTCGAGAGCCGAGGTAGGCTCGTCGAAGAGGATGACGTCGGGCTTCATGGCCAGAGCGCGGGCGATGGCCACACGCTGTTTCTGTCCGCCGGAGAGGCTCGACGGATAGACGTCGGCCTTCTCGGCCAGTCCCACCTTGCGCAGCAATGCCAGTCCCTCCCTGCGTGCCTCTTCCTCTGGCATATGACGCAACTGGCAGGGCGCGAAGATGACGTTCTCCAGCACCGTCTTATGTTCGAAGAGGTTGAACGACTGGAACACCATGCCCATCTTCTGCCGCAGCCTGTTGACTGGATAACCTTTGGCGAGAATGTCCTCCCCATCGACGACGATGCTGCCGCCGGTAGGTTGCTCCAGCAGGTTCAGACAGCGTAGCAGGGTGCTCTTGCCCGTGCCTGAAGGCCCGATGATGGAGATGACCTCGCCGCGATGGATGTCGGCGGTGATGTCGCGCAGCACTTCGAGCGAGCCGTAGCTCTTTCGAAGGTGAACAAGCCTCACCCCCGCCCCCTCTCCCAAGGAGAGAGGAGTAGAATGTAACGTAGTGAAACGTCTGCGGCGGAGGAAGAACCACGTGCCGCCACCTATTATCATAATAAGAATAGCCAGTCCGCTCCAAAGGTATCCACTCCCCTCGCCCTTTGGAGAGGGGGCGGAGGTGAGGCTTAGTATCCCTGCTTCCCCTTTTCGCGTGATGAGCACGATGTGCGACTCTACATAGCCGTCGGAGAAGAGCACCTGCTTCTGTCGCTCCTCGGTGACGCTGATGGCGCCCATGGCCATGTCGGCCTTGCCCGTCTGCACGGCAGGAATCTGTGCGGCGAAGTCCATCACGAGAAATTCCAGTTTCCAATTCCTACGGTTGGCCCACTCCGTCAGCAGGGCGGGCTCCAATCCAGAGGGCTTGCCGGAATTGATAAAGTTGAACGGCGGCATGACCGGATAGGTGGCCACGCGCAGGGTGCGCCCTGTGCCGCGCTGCTCGGGGATGGTCAGGGCCGAGGGGTCGTCGGACTGCTGCCAGCGGTCGTAGATCTTCTGGTAGGTGCCGTCGCGGCGTATGTCGGCCAGGAACTGGTTGAAGTCCTGCTGCAGGGCGGTGTTGCCCCGCTTGAAAATGGCAGCCACGGGAATGGACTCCAGTCCGGCGCCCACTGAGTCCACCTTGTCGGCTATTTCCCTGTTGAAATCCAGCGACAGGCTCTCACTGCCCGCCACGTCCACCTTGCCGCTCTCCAGGGCAGCCAGCAGGTCGGTCGTGGTGGTCATGCGCAGGATGTCGGCATCGGGAGCCATGCCGGTGACGGCGATGTCCTGGATGCTGCCGATGATGACGGCCACACTCTTGCCTTTTAGCGCCTTGAAGACGGGAGGCACCTCTGACGACGAAATGCCAGACCTGTTGGCAGGAGCATCGCCTCCGTCCATCGTGGGCATATAGCCCGCCAGGCCTAACAGTGTCAGCACCACTGCCGCAACCGTGGCCTTCATACGTTGCCGCTGCACCAGTGACTGGAGCAGCATTCCGATGAGCCATGCCATAACGAAATAGATAATGGCCGTCACGATTAGGGGGAAGAAGGCGTCGAACGTGCGCGAGCGTATTAGGTCGGAGGCGCGCGTCATGTCGGCCACGGCAATGTAGCCCACGATGCTCGTGCCCTTCAGCAGACTGATGATTTCGCCCTGATAGACGGGCATCACCGCACGGACCACCTGTGGCAGCACAATCTTCAGGAACGTCTGTCTCGGGGTGAAGCCCAAGGCCAGTCCTGCCTCCGTCTGTCCGCGGTCGATGCCCTGGATGGTGGTGCGCAGCATCTCGCTGATGTAGGCCGCCGTGTTCATGGCGAAGGTGACGATGGCCACCACGATGCCCGTAGCATCCACTGGTGCCATCACCACATAGTACATCAGCATGAGCAGCACCAGCACCGGCGTGCCCCGCATCAGGTCGATATACACACGCGCTGTCTGCCGTAGCCATGCGTGACGGCTCATGCGCATCCAGCACACCAGTCCGCCCAGTATCGTACCCAGCACGGCGGCAAAGAGCGTGATAAGCAGCGTCACCTGCAGACCGTCGAGGATCATCCTGTAGCGATCCTCCACTATCAGGTTGTTGCTGAAGCTCTCAGCCACATTGCTAAACATATCCATAACGCTTTTCAACTTTTTTATTTGTCATTCTACTTTCTTCCCGTCATCGACATGCTGTAGAAGCCCTTCAGCGCGGAGCCGTTCTTCGTGAAGGTATAGACTGACTTCATGTCAGTCGTGACCGTCTCCCCGTCCGTGTCGGCATGAATCCACTTGCCGACAATCTTTTCAGCGAGGCTGTTATCAACTACCGGATTGTCATCGTTATTACTGCACGATGTTAATACACTTGCACCGCAGATAATAAATAGGATGGCAGCCATCACCCAGAGTTTTTTCTGTTGTTTCATTGTTGATTCCTTTCTTGTTTATTATACCATATTGTGAACCACACGGCAGCCACCACGAGGCAGGCGATGCCCAGGCCGTAGGCCAATGGCTCGGG